>Ga0157376_10000023_pt1 | contig 223978 bp, 187 predicted proteins | sample M45metaG_FD_121801 | JGI IMG/M metagenome (GOLD analysis project Ga0157376, IMG submission 121801) | Miscanthus rhizosphere microbial communities from Kellogg Biological Station, Michigan, USA - M4-5 metaG | ecosystem: Host-associated > Plants > Roots > Rhizosphere > Soil | place: USA... | reverse complement strand
GAACAGTGGATCGAGCACCGCCCACTGGGCGTCGGTAAGGTCCATGCTCTCGATTTACGCTGTTCCACATAAGTTTCAACAAATCACTCGGTTGAAAGTGTTTATGAGATAACTTCTAGTCTGTGTAGCATTTGTTGTTTTTCTCGGCGCGACCAGCTTGGCTGATCTTCGGGCGAATGCCCAACAGGCGAATCCACCGGCGGTTTTCAGTTCCGAAGAAGACTCCGTACCCGGGGCGGTGGCGTTGCCAGAATGTGCGCGTACGTGGCTCGCTCGAGATGCGCAGGTCTCTCTTCGGCTCGACCGCCTGCACTTGTCGCTAGCGCAAGTCCCCGATGCGTGGTTTGTAGCTGGTGCGGTGAACTTTGGAAAGCCCAATGAAAAGCTGCTGGTGGTTATGGGTGCAGACGGGTTGCTTGGAGCAAACACAGGTCCCTTTTGGATATTGCGCTGGTCTGGGCAATCCTGCGATTTGTTGCTGGCCACCGCAGCACACCACCTAGAGTTTCTAGAGACGAAGACGCATGGACTCCCGGATGTGCAGATCGGATTCGCATCAACGGGGAACACATCTGAGCACCAATATAAGTTTGATGGCCACGTGTATATGAAGGCAGATGACGCATGCCGGCCAGAGCAGGCAGAACGTTTCAATACAATTGATGGTAAAAACCCTCAAATGTTTCTATTTCAGCCGCCCAGCCACTCTACCGAGAATTTGCTGTGCGAAGGCCGCGACTGGGTGTGGCGGAAGTGGGAACAGAAGGAACCGTTTACCCTGAAGATTAACCTGTTTTCTAAAGAGGGTGACCAAACTAGCCTGACCTACAGCGACATGATGACAGGCGGCCGTTGGCAGATCGACATCCTAGTGCACAAGGAAGTCGTGGACGAGAGCGCACATCCCGGCGCGAGCCATCGCGTTGTTAAAGACGAGCTGATTTTCGCGGTAGCGGTCCAGCGACGCTTTGCTCGCAAGGGCGATCCAGACCGGACGAGAATAGTGCCCGAAAGCGAATCCGTACCGCCCGACACTTACGAGCTGCACTTTCTGGATGAGGCGGGCAAGGAAGTAGCGACGCTATAGCGGGCAACCGCAGCGGCGTGTTCAGGTGTGTTTCCAGATGCCTGGTAAGTCGTGCTTACCGGTAAAGTGGAATCCAGCCCAAAGTCAATGTCCGGGAACGCGACAAATCAGGACCTGACTTAGTTCATATGGCTTCGTCCGCGGGAGCTGACGAAAATCATTGTGTCAAGGTCGTCCTGCAATTCTGAAGGCGAGTAAGCTTTCCAGCCCGTGAACTTTGCTTCATTCAAAACTTGGACGACATGGGGCGTTACGAAGGTCAATCCCTCGGCAGGTCTAACCTGAAAAAAGTCGCTTCCGTCCCACTTGGAGCGGTCGACCATTTTTGAAGGGTTTGTAATTTTTGAGGCGTTATCAATTATCTCGCAACCTGGGCAGATGCCTAACAGCCTATATCCTGATTCACTGGAAACAAGTCCTGCGGAGCCTTTCACGACCAGTTCCATGAATCTTGGAGTTGGCTTGAGCGAATTGCGAAACCTTGTCTCGGCCTGAACAGCTTCAAAACCGGTCAGTTTGGCTTCTTGTAGAAACCTGAGCACGCTTTCCTGAATGAGACACTCGAACGGAGTCCAAACGAAGTCGTGCGGCTCAATATTGGGCAAAACTACCGATAGTGGTGAAATACGAGCGCCCGCTCTTCGGTGCTCTGGATTAACGAGGCAACGAATTGATTCATATTTCAGTGATTCCTGCACCCATTTTGCGCGTCTCCGCTGAGCATCGCGCGTTTCAGGCTCTCCTAATATCCAGAAGTCGGTGGCGCTGCTCATTGTAGAAACTGGTTGCGCCCTTTCGCGGGTCGATAAGCGTCCACACTTCGCTGTCAACTCTATGATACTTCGGCGCGAACTCCTGATAAACGCGCTTACCGTCCACATGGCTACTGGATCGACCTGACCGATTTGCCGAACTAAACAGGCAGAACAACGTCCGACGGAAAATAGGTGAACCTTCGGCTGGTCGTGTCGATTCTGAGCTCAGTCATTCGTCGTAGTAGTGTAAACAAACTTTAACCGGCCGTTGGCTTAGGATCACCAGGCTCTCGACCGAATGCCAAAAAAGGGGTAACACCATGCGATTCATGATGATGGTCAAAACCACAGGCGAATTTTCCGTCCCCCCGCCCCAAACACTCATCGACGCCATCAACAAACAGGGCGAAGCGGCCGCCAAATCCGGCGCAATGATCGCCAATGGCGGCCTTGCCCCTGTAAGCGCCAGCACCACCGTGCGCATCGCCCGCAATAAAGTCACCACGACTGACGGCCCGTTCACCGAAGCCAAAGAAGTCGTCGGCGGTTTCGCTATTCTCGATCTGAAGTCCAAACAGGAAGCCGTCGAAAGCGCACAACAATTCATGGAGCTGCACCTGCAGCACTGGCCCGGATGGGAAGGGGCCACCGAAGTCCGCCAGATTTTCAGCGCCGAAGATTTCCAACAGCCCCATCGCTGCGAAGCAAAGGCCTGATTGAGGGGGAAACTGTCCATTTCGGTACCGTACCGAAAGATGGCGCGCCCGCCGTGACTCGAACACGGGACCCTCTGCTTAGAAGGCAGATGCTCTATCCAGCTGAGCTACGGGCGCATCCTTGGCAAGTCCCTCATTTTCATTGTACTACGCTGAAACTCGAACGTCTGCGATGGATGAAGTTTTGGAGCTTTTTGGAGCAACTTCAGTCGGGATCGTGAATCCGACACCGACTGTCTGAGCTTCGAGTAGACGCTGCTCCATTCTTCGTCCATGCGCGAATACAACTCCGACATGGCCTTGGGCTTGCGGCCCATCCCGAAATTGTTGACCCACCTAGCGGATATCCATGCGATGTCCCCAATCGGAATCGCACCAGTAAATCTTCAAACTTAAGACAGATCGGCTCGCCGGGAGCCGATATTCGCGATATCGACGGCGACCTGTAGCTCTCATCACCTACCAAGCCTCCGGAACAAATCTCCGTGAGGTCCGAGTACAGATGGAGCGCTCCAAAGCCCGGCGGCGATAGCTACGTTGCGTGGTGTTTTGCGGCGGTAGGGTACCGCCCTTGCTGGACGCATTGTTCTCGATTCTCTCGAAAATTTCTGCGCTGAGAATATCAGAGACGTCTACTCCATAGACCTGACGAACCTTTTCCACAAACCTGTCATTCGATTCCTCGCCGTGGATATGCCAAAGACTCGATTCGCCAGAGACCCGGGCCCAATCGGCCTCAAGAATCCGCTGAACGAATTCCTTCGCAAGTTCGGGATGCCGTTTGACACGATTACGGACTGCAAATTCAATCGGCATCTTGGTACCGGGTCGAGGCAGCTTGTTCTGCTTAGCCTTGAAATCCTTGAAGCGCCTGCGTAGTTCTGCCAATGCCTCTTGCTTCGTCTCGCCGTTCCCCGACATCGCAGGCCAATTGATTACGCTAGCTGTCCATGGAATTGGTTTCAGGCGTGATGCGCTAGACATTTCAGTTGCTGGCTCAAACCAGACACGAATTGGATAATTCTCAACTGTCCATTCAGTTTTGATAAACGATATGAGAAACATCCAGGCTGCTCGCGCCTGTCATGCGACTGTTCTAGGCGCTTGCACGACGCTTTTATATCACAGCCCTGTCCGTGCCGGCGGCGAGTACGCAGACCGGAACTGAGCGCGGCCTAGATCGCAGCCGCCCTTGCTTCCAGTGCATTTGATATTCGGTGCGAAGATTCACTGCGTAGTATTTTCAGAATCCTTTTTGGTGCCTGCATAAAAACGTCGAATCGCGCATTTCAGCTCATCCAGACTCGGGTGCAGCGGCCTTTGACGCAGCAGAAAACTTAGCCGCCTAAGGCATGAACATGAGCACTTTTCTCGTACGCTTACGTAGCCTTTGTCACGGTCCCGGTTATTGCATAAACCCGACCATCCGTAAACTGTAGCGGTGAGCGTTGAACGTTTACCAAGACCTGTGTTCCATCTAGCCGTTTGAGACGGAATTGAAGACCTGGCTGATCCGAGAGTTCGCTAGGTCTAAGCAGTGTTTTTGCGACTTTTACGTCGTCCGGAAAAACATAGTCGAGGTAGAAAGTGCCCGCCACTCTGTCGTGCTTGATTCCGACAAGATCGCAGAAGTAGGTGCTCGCAAAAGCGATCTGGCCCTCAGGCTTGAGAAGCAATACGCCCTTGTCTCTGGATAGCATAAACAGCCCCCATTAAACCGAAAACAGGAAGTAGGCGCGTAACCTAGGACGCTCCTAGGAGCCAGAGTCCAAGGATGAAAGTATGTGATAGCTTACAATCGAAACCTCGCAAATGCAATGCACCACAAGTCAATATCCATATTGTATAACCTAAATCGTGTTAATACTGGAGTTTTGGGCCGTTTGTTGCGTTTTTAGATTGGGCGATGCCGGGAGACACCAGCCCCCAGTGAGTTTGGTGGAAACCTGGCATGGAATGCACCGGAGCGGATTCCCATTCACGAATTCGCTCGCCTAGAGTCGGCTGGAACAGGAATGATGCTGATAAAACGAGAGGTCTTTCAGGCGTTAGCGGATGCGCATTCTGAATGGAAGTACCGGGTCCAGTCGATGGGCAATGACGGACAAATGAGTCCCTGGAGCTACCTAGAGCAAGCGGGACGGACCGAGCGATCAGACGGTATTAATCAGGCGCGGCCACGTGGAAAACCGACAATGCTTGCAGGACAGGCGTGGTGGCGAGCGTGGTGACCACGGCCATAAGGACGAACATTGCAAAGAGCGCCGGTGAGAGAACACCGAGGTCGAGCCCAACGTTCAGGACTACCAGCTCCATCAGGCCGCGGGTGTTCATGAGAATGCCCAGCGAGGCCGCTTCCCTGTTGTCCGATCCCGTCATGCGCGCGGCGACAAAGCTGCCGCCGAACTTGCCCAGCGATGCGATCAGGATAATGACGAGACAAACCAACCAGTCGGCGGATTCTTTCAGAAGGCCTACCTGCGTGCGCATTCCGGTGAACGCAAAAAATACGGGCAAGAAAAGCACCACGACGAGATCTTCGCACTTTTCCCGGATATCGCGGGCTAGCTGGGAGTCGTGAGGCACAACGGCACCGAGAAGAAACGCGCCGAAAAGCGCGTGAATGCCGATACTCTCGGTCAGTAGCGCCGACACGAGCAAGGCGACACAGACGGCGGCAAACATCTGCTGTGTTGTTTTGCCAAAGGACGCTTGCCGGCGGACCAGCCACAGGGCGCCCCTTCGGGCGATTAACAGCACAAACAGGATGAACGCTATGGCGGCCCCGACCGTTAGGAAAACACGCCCAGGCTGAGCGCGAGCCACTCCTACAACAAGAGCCAGAAGGCACCATGCCGTGACATCGTCAACGGCGGCGCATGCCAAGGCCAGCGTGCCCATGCGGCTGGTTTGCATTTTGGTGTCGGTCAGAATTCGGGCGAGGACCGGAAACGCAGTGACCGACATGGCCACGCCAATAAACAGAGCGAACGCCGTGAATGAAATGGCGCCACCGGCGAAATTCGGATAGAGCCAGAGGGCCAGGCTCGCGCCCAAGAGAAAGGGCACGACAATGCTGGCGTGCGAAATGGCTATGGAAGCCCGCGTTCGCTGGCGCAACAAACCCGTGTCCAGTTCCAATCCAACCAGAAACATGAAAAGGATGACGCCAACCTCCGCGATGACGGCCAAAAACGGCTCGATCGGTGAGGGCAGGAGTTGCGAAGAGAGCTGCGGCGCGAGCCAGCCGAGAAATGAGGGGCCTAGCAGCAATCCAGCGATGACTTCGCCCATCACTTGCGGCTGATGCACCGAGCGAAATAGCGCTCCCAAGACGCGGGCGGTAATTACGATGACCACCAAAGCGAGAAGGACGTGCAACAAGACGTTCGGCGCTTCCATAGGCGGTGGTGTTTCGATATTTCCCGGAGGTTTCGTGGGGTGGGGTGCAAAGAGCCGGAGCCCGGCGGATCGAATCCAGAGAAAAATGCCGCCCGCAGCCAGCAGGCTTGCCACATAAAAGGAGATGACGGCCAACTTTCGAGTTAAGAGTTGGCGCATGAGGGCAACACGAGAAGGTTTTCCGGACAATCCAAAGGTGTGTGGCCTCTGTGGTCAAGGTGTCTCATCGAGGTCTCTTTGTGGCTCCTTTTCGCGCTGCAGATGTTCCGCGACTCGCGTCGCTTGCCTCCGGCTGCGCTCAGCACTTGCGGTGTTCCAGTAGAGAAGCCGCAGGCCCAACGGGAGTAAATTCACCGCCAGGAGAGAGGGCCATAGCAGTTCGTATTCGGATCGCCAGTCTGCAATGAATAGCACTGGGGCCGCGACAAGTGAAGCGATCGCGATGACCTTGCGCCGCTTCACCGATCTCAGACTTAGCTCGTCTTTTCGAGCGGCAGCGGGATGCATGATGACGAGCATGGGAGGCTTGGCCTTGCCGTCGGCATCGAAAATCTCGCAGCACATGAAAGGATGCTTCTGCACTTGCGCCTCACAGAAGGTACGGGCCTCGTCCAAGCGGTCGAAAAGCAGGAAAATGCAATCGCGCAGGTGATCGATTTCACGGCCGTCGGTGGTCAGGGGATTGGCCGTCTTTAGATCTTTAAGGAATACGGCGCACTGCGTGGGCCCGACGAGAGAAGTCCAGTCGGAGGGCCGGCGGGTTTCATCGTAAACCTTGAATTCTCGAAGCGCGCTTTGTTGCATGGGGGCCACAGGAATGCTTTGTCTGCCGGGAGAAACCGATGGAAACAGCAGTACCACAAACCGGGGATCAGGCGGAAGGGCAAGGATTGCGGATAACCAAACGTGCGGTAAGCACGACATTTATCAGGCACGATGGTAAGACGCGAAGAGTTCAATTCACGGCAGAGAAGGCGGCAGCGGCGTCGGAACATTTGGGTAAAGGTCGATCAGGCGGTCGACGTTGGTCATGCGGAGGGTTTGTTCGACCATGCCATTGGCGCCGGCGATGTGAAGCGATCCACCGGCTTTTTTGATGCGGGCATAGCACATGACGACGATCCCGACACCCGTGCTATCGAGCACAGTGACCTTGGCGAGATCGAAGATCACCTTTTTACAGTTTTCCTTCAACAATTCTTCACACTTCCATTCGACAGTCTTAGCATCGTTACCCAAGACGATGCGCCCGCTCATCTGGAGCACGTCAATGTCAGGATCGAGCTGGGTACGCTGGATGGTGAGGATCATGGGCTCTCCCGGGCGAGGAGTTGGAAAGGACATCGACTGGGGGCATCTTAGATGGCGCGGGCGGTCAGGTCAAACGGAAGATATTGGACGGTAAAGAGTGACCAGTCGCCTCTTGAGGATATCCGTTGGAGGAAAAAGGGAGTATAACGCTGTCATTCAGGTCACGTTTGGCACTGACAGCGGTCACAGTGCGCGATCTTTCGCTTGCTTAGAAGGACGACTGGTGAGCGAACTCTGCGAATCGCCATGGCGGGAACAGCAGAAACGATAAGCCGACCAACCCAGGAGAGTCGATGAACCCAGCTCTCGATGTCCACCGACTGCATTTTGCATTCACGGTGACTTTCCACTACATCTTTCCACAACTGACCATGGGGTTGGCGCTGCTGCTGGTGTATTTGAAAACGAAAGCGCTGCGGACGGGAGATGATCACTACAACAAGGCCGCGAGATTCTGGGCGCGTATTTTCGGAATCAATTTTGCGGTTGGGGTGGTGACGGGAATTCCGATGGAATTCCAATTTGGGACCAACTGGGCGGAATTTTCCAAGAGCGCGGGCGGAGTAATCGGTCAGACGCTGGCGATGGAAGGCGTCTTTTCGTTTTTTCTGGAGTCGAGTTTCCTGGGGCTGTTTTTGTTTGGCGAAAAAAAGCTGGGCCGGATGGGGCATTGGTGGGCGGCATTTTTGGTTTTTCTTGGATCGTGGCTGTCGGGGTATTTCATTGTTGCAACGAATGCGTGGATGCAGCGCCCGATAGGCTACACGCTGGGGCCAAACGGAGAAATCTTGCTTTCCAGTTTCTGGGCGCTGTTGCTGAACCGGTGGGCATTTTGGCAATACACGCACACGATGATCGGTGCGGTGCAGACGGGATGTTTTGCGATGGCGGCAGTGGGTGCGTTCTATTTGCTGACGAAACGTGATGAAGCGTACGGGCGAACCTTTGTGAAGGCGGGGGTGCTGGTAGGAGTGGTGGCTTCGATGCTGCAGCTTTTTCCTACGGGAGATATGCAAGGGAAATTGATTGCAGAACACCAGCAACCCACATTGGCAGCGATGGAAGGGTTGTTTCACAGCCAGCCGAATGCGCCAGTGGCAATTCTGGGACAGCCAGACGTACAGAACCGGCGGCTGGACAATCCGCTGGAAATACCCGGCATGTTGAGTTTTCTTACGTATCGAAAATGGACCGCTCACGTAAAGGGCTTGGATAGTTTTCCGGAGGAGGAGTGGCCGGATCGGATTCCGCTGCTTTACTACAGCTATCACGTGATGGTGGGCCTGGGGACCATTTTCATTGCGGTGCAGCTGATGGCGGCGCTGCTTTATTGGCGGAAGAAGCTTTACGAATCGCGGTGGATGCTGTGGGTGTTGATGCTGTGTGTTCCGTTGCCGTTCATTGCGAACACGGCGGGATGGATGACCGCGGAATTTGGGCGGCAGCCCTGGCTAATCTACGGACTGATGCGAACGGCGCACGGGGCTTCACCACGAGTGGGAGCAGGAAATGCGTGGTTTACCCTGATTGGCTTTATGGGGTTGTACAGTGTACTCGCGATTTTGTGGTGCTTCCTGCTGGGACGCGAAATTCATCTTGGTCCTGAGCCGGCGGCGCGGCCGCAAGGTGGCGGTGCTCCGGCGACGGCGGATTGAGGGGATGCCATGCCCACGGTCTGGTTCTGCCTGGTTGCGATGATGATCGCGGTGTACGTGCTGCTGGATGGATTTGATCTGGGTGCGGGAGCCATCCACCTGCTTGTCGCAAAAACGGACGAGGAACGACGGCAGGTGCTGGCGAGTATCGGGCCGGTGTGGGATGGAAACGAAGTGTGGCTGCTCGCCGCAGGCGGAACGCTCTATTTTGCATTTCCGCAGTTGTACGCTAGCGCCTTCAGCGGATTTTACCTGCCGTTGATGATTGTGCTGTGGCTGCTGATCCTGCGTGGCATTGCGATTGAATTTCGCAGCCATGTGCACAGCCCGGTGTGGGAGCCGCTATGGGATTTTCTTTTTTGTGCATCGAGCCTGCTGCTGGCGGTGTTCTATGGCGCTGCGCTGGCGAACGTGGTGCGGGGAGTACCCCTGGACGAAAGCGGGTACTTTTTTGAACCGCTTTGGACCAATTTTCGGTTGGGTGCGGAAACGGGAATCTTGGATTGGTACACGATCTTGGTGGGAGGGTTCGCGCTGGCGGCTCTAGTGATGCACGGCAGCCTGTGGGTGCAATTGAAAACGACGGGGGCGGTGAACCAGCGAGCGGGATATGTGGGAGGGGCGGCGTTTTGGACGGTCCTGGCGTTGACTGTGGTGGTGACCGTGGTCAGCTTCTTCGTGCAGCCGCAAATCCAGACCAATTTCACGCGCTGGCCGTTGGGTTACGTGTTTCCGCTGCTGGCGGTGGCCGGAGCGATCGGCGTGAAGTCATTTATGGTGAAAAGGAACGAGCGGAACGCGTTCCTGGCTTCCTGCGCGTATCTGGCGGGGATGCTGGCCAGCGTCATCTTCGGCGTGTATCCCATGGTGCTGCCGGCGCGTGATCTGTCGCACTCGCTTACCGTGGATTCGGCAAAAACCGGAGCCTACGGGTTGAAGGTCGGGCTGATCTGGTGGGTCGTCGGAATGATTCTGGCAACAGGTTACTCGGCGTTCGTCTACCGATCGTTCGCGGGCAAGGTGAAGTTGAGTGCGTCTGAGCACGGTGACTGAGTACGGTGACGGGTTTAGTTTTTCCCGACAGGATCCAGGCCGACGTCTTCCTTTGGTTGCGCTCCCCAGAAGGAATAGGACAGGATCACGAGGTATGCTACGAGCGGTACGGAATAGCTCATGGCAATGCTGTGACGCTGCTCGGAAATCAAGCCCATGATCGGCGTCAGGACAGCTCCGCCGACGATTGCCATCACCAACAACGAACCGCCGATCTTGGTGTTTGGCCCCAGCCCTTTGAGGCCCAGCGCGAAAATCGTCGGAAACATGAGCGACATGAAGAGGCTGGTAATGAATACGCACCACATTCCCAGCCACCCGGGTCGAAACACCGCGATCGAAAGCAGCGCTACGTTGATTACACCGTAGGTTCCCATCAATTTGCTGGGCGACAGATAACGCATCAAGTAGGCTGAAGTGAACCGGCCCACACCGAACATGGCCAGCGTACCGGTCAACAAGAAGCCGGCAGTTTTTTCCGGAACGCGAGTATATTCCTGGGCGTAGCTGATGAAGTAGCTCCACGTGCCGACTTGCGCGCCAACGTAGAAGAATTGGGCAACCACGGCTAGCACGAAATGCCGTTGCGCGAGTAATTCGGAGAACCGTCCCTGTTCGCCGCCGCCTTCTACTTCACTTTGGATTCGCGGGAATTTGGTGCGCCAGATCAAGATGGCCCAAACAAACGCCACGGACGCAATGACCAGATATGGGCGGATCACGCGGAGCGTTTCGAATTGCAGATAAGCTGCGTACGTATGGTCGGCGATCCGCGCGGCGATTTCTTCCTTGGAGAGTTCCACACCGGAAAGAATAAAGACCGTGCCGACGAGCGCCGCGGTGATGGCGCCGAGCGGATTGAAGGCTTGCGAGAAATTGAGGCGGCGCTCAGAACTATCCGGATCGCCCAGCTGCGCAATGAACGGATTGGAGGCCGTCTCCAGGAAAGACAACCCGCTGGCCATCACGAACAGCGCGCACAGAAAAAATCCGTAACTTCCCACAAGTGCCGCCGGCCAGAACAAAAAGGCGCCGGTCGCAAGCAGCAACAATCCGGTCACCAGGCCGACCTGGTATCCGGCGCGTTTCATCAACAGAGCAGCGGGGATCGCGAGCACAAAATAGCCCATGTAGAAAGCGCTCTGCACCAGGCCGGCCTGAAACCGCGAAATTTCAAACGACTTCATGAATTGCCGGATCAAGACGTCATTCAGGTTGTTGGGAATGCCCCACAGGAAGAACAAGAAGGTCACGAGAGTGAACGGCACGAGTTGGCCCGCGGGGAAAAGTGCGTGCGCGGAAGAGGATGGAGACGCCGATTTATTCTTGACCACTGTCGATGGTTGAATGGACATTCTGTTCCTTAGTCGCGCTGGGCGGAACCCCATGCTTTTTCCGGAGCGCTAAAAGCGTAAATCTTGCAGGCTACTCCGCCAAAAACAAGATTCTGTTCCGCTAGGGAAAGGTCCCGCAGGAGATCGGTCGCCGTTGCAAGCCATCTCGGGTAACTGCACGCGAGCAAAGATACCGGCCAATCGGAACCGAACATCAATCGAGCGGGACCGAACGCTTCGAGCGCGGCATCGGCATATGGACGCAGGTCGGCGGTGCTCCAATTCTTCCAGTCCGCCTCGGTAACCATGCCGGACAGCTTGCAATAAACGTTTTCACGCTTTGCCAATTCGAACAATTCGGTTCTCCACGGTTCGAGGGCTTGCTCTTTGATTCGCGGTTTCGCCAGGTGGTCGAGCACAAAAAGCTGGTTCGGATGGCTGTCCACGAATTGGATGGTCGCCGGCAGATGCTTTTCGTAAATCAAAATGTCGTAGGTCAAGCCGCTTAGAGTAAGCTCCTTGATTCCCGCGTTGAAGTCGGCGCGCAGAATGAATTCGTCATCCGGCTCGGCCTGAATGACGTGGCGCAAACCCTTCAACTTGCCTTGGCCCGTTAAGCGTTCCAAGATTCGAGGAAACTGGGCATCGGCGATGGGCGCCCAACCGACGACCCCGGCTATGAAATCGGATCGTGCGGCCATCGCCAGGAGCCATTCGGTTTCGGCCAGGGACTGACGAGCCTGAACAGCGACGGTTGCAGCGACGCCACCCGGCGCAATTTCCGCCTGCAAGTCGGACGGCAGAAAATCGCGCGCGATCGCTTCCATACCCGTGCCGATCCAGTCGTATTCCTCTTTGTTGTAGCGCCACAGATGATGGTGCGCGTCGATTCGTTCGGCCATGGTCGGCGGTTCAGTCTATCTTTGTGGCTCGATAGAGAAAACAGGCATGCGGCAGTAGCTTCGCCGTCAGGGCGTCCGCTTTGCCGGCATCCAGGTGGTTCCACAAGTCACGCAGCGCATACTCGCGTCCGGTGAGTCCGAGTTCCTTCCAGGAGTAATGAACATCGGCCAACTCGTTCCCGCGATTGAAGACCGCAAGGTACGTCCCTTTGTCGTCGGTGGAATCCGCTAACCACACGACGAGTTTGTCGGTGACGATCGCGGGCCGGTTGCGGGCCGAATGTTGATTCATGCCGATGACTTCGGCATTGGTAAGCAACGACTTGGTCCACGGGTCTGTCGCAGTTAGATCTCCACCGATCATCAGCGGCGAAGGAAAAATCGCCCACAAAGCCATCAGAGTCTGCTGCTCGTTATGCGCGAGGCGCGTTTGCCGCGGCTTGCCCCACCCTGGTGCGGGTCCGAGGTAACCGATCGGGAGCATGTCTGCATCGGGCCAATGGCCCGGCTGCGATTTCCCTGCCCACTTCAACACGTTTTCGAACTGATCGCCCAGTCCTTGCGGGTAGGAGACATCGCTGTGCCAGATGTCCCAGATGTCGTCAGAGATGCGCCACATCTGCGCGTATCTGCGCATCTCGTCGATTTTCTCAAGTGGCGCCGCACCGGGAGAAAGGCTCAGCACAATCGGACGGCCGGTCCTACGAAGAGCTTCGCTTATCATGCGGATTTCTTCTCCGCGATAGGGATGGCTGCTGATGCAATCCACTTTGATGAGGTCAACGCCCCAATTCGCATAGAGCGACGCAATTGACTGGTAATAGGCTGGCGCGGCGGGCTTGGCCGGGTCGGCGCCAAAATTGTCCGGATTCCAGGGACAGGTCTCGCTGCTGTCGGCCGCGTCGCCGGCGCGATAATTTGATCCCGCAATCAGCAGGTTCTGTTCCACTGCTTTCTTGGGAATTCCGCGCAAAATATGAATGCCAAACTTGAGCCCCAGGGAATGCACATAGTCGCTGAGCGGTTTGAATCCCTTTCCGCCCGCCGCCGACGGAAACCGGTTTTCCGCCGGGACATACCGGCCGTTCTCATCCAGCGTGTACACGGACGATTTGGAGTTTCCTTCCGGCGTGGGATTGGTGACAAACCATTCCATATCGACGACGGCATATTCCCAGCCGGACGATTTCAGGTTCTCGGCCATCCATTTTGCATTGGCCTTGAACTGTTCTTCATTGATGGTGGTTCCGTAGCCGTCCCAACTGTTCCATCCCATCGGCGGCCGCGCGGCTAATACTTCTCCGCTTGTGCCAGCTGAAGACTGCGCGGCGACGCGACTCGCCGCAAGCAACGCCAATACCAACATCGCACTCATCATTCGAGTTTTCATTCCGGTGTCAGGCCTCGAAAAACACTGTTTCCTCATCTCCCTGCAAACAAACGTTCCACACGAATTCACTCTTGTTTCCAGCGGGCTGCGCGGCAATCAAGGTCTTTCTCCGTTCTGCCGGCACCACGCTGAGTACCGGATCTTTTTCGTTAGTCAGTTCATCCGGGAAGTAAACCCTCGTGAGCAGGTGACGCAACAGTCCACGCATGAAGATCAGCACAGCCAAGTGTGGTGCGTGCGTTTCGTTGTCGCCGATCCTGATGGCCCCCGGCTTAACCGTTCGTATTTCAAATTCTCCGCATTCGTTGGTTGGAATCCTGGCAAAACCGCTTGGAACTCCGCGCGCATTTCCGGAAGCGGCATGGTCTGGTGCGGCAAACACGCCATTCTCGTTGGCTCGCCATATTTCCAAAACCGCGTCCGGCACCGCCTGCCCATCGCCGTCCAAAACGCGCCCGCGAAGCGTAACCCCACGCGTACTGGCTGAAAGCTGCTCCGGCAGGCCGGCGCGCAATCCGATCGAGAAAAACGGGCCGACCGTCTGCGAGGCGGTCGGGATTGGGTTTGCTGGGTCGCTCAAGATCACTTCTCCATGGGAGTAGCTTGCCTCCCGCGCAGAACAATATCGAACCGGTATCCCAAGGCAAATTCGGGAGAGGTGTGTTCCCAATCGAATGAGGAAATGAGCCGCTGTTTGGCATGCTCGTCGGAAACGCAGTTGTAAATGGGATCGAACGCGAGGAGCGGGTCACCCGGGAAATACATCTGCGTGACCAGACGGCTCAATAGTCCAGCTCCGAACAGCGAGAAGTGAATGTGTGCGGGGCGCCACGCGTTGTGATGATTTGTCCAGGGATAGGCTCCGGGCTTGATCGACGTGAATTTGTACCGGCCTTCGGCATCGGTGATCATGCGCCCGCAGCCGTCAAAATTCGGGTCCAGCGGCGCATGGTGCTGATCCAACTTGTGCCGGTATCGGCCGGCCGCATTCGCTTGCCACACTTCCACGAGTGCGCCGCGAACCGGACGGCCATCCTCATCCAACACTCGCCCACTCACAATGATTCGCTCTCCAGCGGGCGCGCCCTCATGCTGCGCGGTCAGGTCGTTGTCAGTCGCGGCAACGGCAGCTGGTCCAAATACGGGACCTGTTTTTTCAGAAAACGCTGCTGGCAACAAAATGAGTGGCTTTGTTGGCGCACGTTTTAGCGACGAGCGATAGGGCGGGTGAAGATATTGGGGCTGCGTTCCGGGCGGCACTTTCGGGAAAACCGGCAATGCGCTCATCAGATTCCTATTCCACACAATCGTCAGCGGTTCGCGCCGCCGCTAGTCTACTGCGAACCAGAAAAAATGTCGTCCGCCACAGGGCGGATGAACTGACGAGGTAGCAAACAGGTAGCAAACAGCGGATTGACAAACCGTACTGATTCTTCTATGGTTTCCACGTTCCGTAAACGTTTACTTTGGTATTTTTGGCGGTTTCTTACAGGACGTATGCTTCTTTCAAACCTGCGCGAAGAGGTCCTTGAAGCAAATCTGGAGTTAGTCCGCCGCGGGCTGGTGCTCTATACGTTCGGCAACGCCAGCGCCATTTCGCGCCAAGACGGACTGGTCGTCATCAAACCCAGTGGCATCCCTTACGAGGGCATGAAGCCTGCCGATCTGGTGGTCACCGATCTCGGCGGCAAGATTGTGGAGGGGGTTCTCCGTCCGTCTTCCGACCTGCCCACTCACCTGGTCCTATATAAGGCATTCCCGCAGATCGGCGGCGTGGCGCACACCCATTCCGAATATGCCACTGCCTGGGCCCAGGCGCGCCGGCCGATTCCCTGCCTCGGCACCACCCATGCCGACTATTTTCGCGGGCCGGTGCCGGTCACCGATCCTATGACCGACCACGAAATCGCGGGCACCTACGAAGAGAACACCGGCCATGTCATCACCCGGGCGTTCAAGAACATCGACCCGATCGAAGTTCCCGCAGTCCTCGTCGCAAATCACGCTCCTTTCACTTGGGGCGTGACCGTTGGCGAAGCTGCCCAAAATGCAGTGATTCTGGAGGCGGTGGCGAAGCTAGCTCATCTTGCCATTCAAGTTCAGAACGAAGCGGAGCCCGCGGGCCGCGCACTGCACGACAAGCACTTTTTGCGGAAACATGGCAGCTCTGCGTATTACGGCCAGCCGAAAGATAAGCCATGAACGCTTCGCGGAGCGGAGGAAACCCCAAATGGCGGTTGTAGCGGGCGTGGATTTTGGAACGCTCAATGTCCGCGTTTCCATTGTCGACAGCGACCGTGGTCTCCTCGGCTCTGCGACTGCGGAATACCCCCTCCTTCGCCAGCGCGAGGATCCCGAGTTTGCCACGCAATCTCACGCCGATCATATGTCCGCGCTCGCCACAGCTACGCGAACCGCCGTGCGACAGGCCGGCCTGGACGGGGAAAAAATCGAATCCATAGCACTCGACACGACTGGATCTTCCGTCGTGCCGGTGGATAAGAATCTTCAACCGATCGACGACTACTATCTCTGGTGCGATCACCGCGCAAAATCCGAAGCCGCAGAAATCACTGAAGCCGCGCACCGCGAAAAACTCCCGGCGATAGACTGGTGCGGCGGGGTGTATTCCTCGGAATGGGGATTCTCTAAATTACTACACTGGTTGCGGCACAATCCCGCAAAGCGCTCCCACTTTGCCTCTGCTTTAGAGCACTGCGATATGGTCGCCGCCACCTTGTGCGGTATCAGTGATCCACGCCTCGTCAAGCGCAGCGTCTGCGCCATGGGCCATAAATGGATGTGGAACGCCTCACTCGGAGGCCTACCGTCAGAAGAATTTTTGGTCAAAGTCGATCCGCTCCTCGCAGGCGTACGCGAAAAACTTGGCGGCACTTATGCGACGTCGGACACCGGCGCGGGCGAGCTCGCACCGCAGTGGGCCCTGCAACTCGGCCTTTTGCCGGGCATTCCGATTCCGGTCGGCGCTTTCGACGCGCACTGGGACGCCATCGGCGCGGGTTGCCGCAGCGAGGACATGGTCAACGTCGTCGGCACTTCGACCTGCATCATCGGCATCACGCCCTCCATTAATCTGGTCCCCGGAGTTTGCGGCGTCGTCGCGGGCAGCGTCCATCCCCGGCAAACCGGTATCGAAGCCGGTCTCTCCGCCGTCGGTGATATTTTCAACGCTATCGCCGCGCGCGCAGGTACTGAAGTGCAAGCGTTGTCCAAAGGTCTGGAATCGTATCGTGCGGGACAAACCGGCCTTCTCAGAATGACTTGGGACAATGGCGATCGCACCGTTCTCGTGAACCCCAACTTGCGCGGCGTCACTCTCGGATGGAATCTGCTAACCACCGTGCAGGACGAACTTTTCGCGGCAATCGAAGGCACTGCGTTTCACACCCGCGTGATTTTTGACCGCATGTCCGAGCATGGCGTAGCCGTCAAACGCGTCATCAATGCCGGCGGCATCCCGCAGAAAAACCATGTTTTAAACCAGGTTTATGCAAACATTCTTGGCCGGCCGGTTCTTGTTCCGTCTTCGAGCGTCACCAGTCTTGGCTCGGCAATTTTCGCGTTTTTGGCTGCGGGAACATTCAAGTCGATCGAAGAAGCACAGGACAAAATCTGCCCTGCGTACAAAGTGTTTCAGCCGGAAGCCGCCGCGCAGAAAACATACGATCAACTTTACCCCCTTTATCGTGAGTTGTATTTCGCTCTTGGCCAGCCAAAGCAGTCGCCGCTCGGCAGGGTAATCCCGGAATTGATTCGCACTTCGGAATCGATACACAAGAGCAGGCCAGGCTCGCATTAGCAATCCTATTCAGTTTGTTCGCGGAGGCACGCATATGGCTTATATTCCCCGTCGCCGTTTTCTGCAAAACTCCTTCCATGCAGCGGCAGGCTGCTCGGCCTCGCTCCTTATGCGCAATTCGCTTCTTGCGCAAGCCTCGCCAAATGCGACAACGCGCGTCTACCTAGACACACGCCGGGCGCTCCCCCCTCTCGACCGAAACATTTTCGGTTCGTTCCTGGAACATCTCGGCCGCGCCATCTACGAAGGTATCTACGATCCTGATTCGAAGCTCGCCGACTCCAACGGCTTCCGCAAAGACGTCGCCGCTGAAATCAAAAAACTCGGTGTTCCCATCGTTCGCTATCCCGGGGGCAATTTCGTTTCCGGATATCACTGGCAAGACGGCGTGGGCCCGAAAAAAGACCGTCCGCGCGTCGTCGAAAAAGCTTGGAACTCGATTGAGACCAACCAGTTCGGAACCAATGAGTTCATGGCCTGGTGCAAACTGGTCGGCACGAAACCTCTCATGGGCCTGAACCTCGGCACCAGCACACCGGAAATGGCCGCCGCCCTCGTCGAATACTGCAACATTGAAAAGGGATCGAAGTGGAGCGATCTCCGCCGCTCTCACGGCGTGGCGGACCCTTACCAGGTCGAGCACTGGTGCCTTGGCAATGAAATGGATGGCCCCTGGCAAATCGGCCACATGACCGCCACGGAATACGGAATGAAAGCCGCCGATACCGGCCGCCAGATGCACTACGTCGATCCGTCGCTCAAGCTTATCGCATGCGGTTCTAGCACCATCTTCATGTCTACCTATCTCGAATGGGATCGCCAGGTTCTAGAACAGTGCTACGACTATGTCGACGGCATCTCGCTTCACCGCTACTACAACAACACCGGCGAAACAGGCGGCGACAGTACCGCGTATATGGCGCTTAACCTTTCCATGGACAGGCAAATCGCTCAGATCGAAGCTGTCTGTGATTACGTCCAGGGCCGCATGCGTTCGCCGAAAAAACTCTGGCTTTCCTTCGACGAGTGGAATGTCTGGTATCGCCAGACTGGCGGAGACGGCGAAAAAAAGGTCGCGCCGCATTTGCTGGAGGAAATTTATAACCTCGAGGATGCTTTACTGGCCGGCGGCCTGGTCAACTCGCTCATCCGCAACTCCGACCGGGTACGCGTGGCCTGCCTCGCGCAACTCGTGAACGTTATCGCCCCGATTATGACCAATGCCACCGGGCTGTATCGCCAGACGATCTACTATCCGTACAGCTGGGCGTTGCAATACGCGCAGGGCGCGGCGCTCAATTTGGCTGTTGAATCGCCGACCTACGAAATTCCCGCGGGCGAGCACCGCAGGACCATCACCGGCCCCGTCCCCTACGTGGATATTTCCGCCACCTTTGACAAGGCGGCTGGCCAATACTCGGTCTTTCTGTTCAATCGTGATCTCTCGAACGCGCGTGATGTAGAACTCTTGTGGGAAGATGCCGCGCCGTCGCGTGTGATTGAATCCTTCACGCTTACCGGCAACGACTTGAAAGCGCACAACGGTTTCGAGTCCCCGCAAAACGTGGCGCCAAAATCGTTCGACAAGCCGGCTACAACCAACAACCGCACGCGCATCCAACTTCCGCCGCGCTCGTACACGGTGCTTACCTTCGCAACCTAGGCTGTCGCACCGCGACTGCTTTTAATACCGCAGTATTCCTGCTGCTTCCGCGGTAACGTCCGTATACTTCAACCCCGCACCGGTGTTGAATAGCACTATGCGGTCTTCCGGCTTCAAAAACCCTGTTTTCAGCAAATGATCGTAAGCAGCGGTCGCTGCCGCTCCTTCCGGAGACAAGAAGATTCCCTCGTTCTTCGCCCACTCCTGCAGCGACGCCAGAATCACTTCGTCCGGTAACGCCAGCGCCACTCCGCCCGACTCCCGCAAAATCTCCAGCATGATGTAGTCGCCGTACGGTTTCGGTACACGCAATCCCGAGGCAAATGTCGCCGCGTTTTCCCACATCTTGCTGGCGCTCGCGTGTTCCTCGAACGCGCGCACCATTGGCGCACAGCCCGACGACTGCACCGCAATCATCTTCGGCCGCTTCCCTGGCTTGACCCACCCCAGCTCTTCTAATTCCGCAAACGCCTTCCACATGCCGATCAATCCCACGCCGCCACCGGTCGGATAGAACACGGCATCGGGATACTCCCAGCCGAGCTGCTCCACTAGCTCGTATCCCATGGTTTTCTTGCCTTCGATTCGGAATGGCTCTTTCAGCGTCGAAATGTCGAACCAGCCTTCTTGCTCCTTGCGCTCGGCCACCATTCTCCCGCAATCGGAAATCAGCCCGTCCACCAGCGTCACGTTCGCGCCATACATCTTCGCTTCCACAAAGTTCGCAAACGGCACATCCTTCGGCATGAAAATGTTCGCTTCGATTCCCGCAGCCGCCGCGTAAGCCGCCAGCGCCCCGGCCGCGTTCCCCGCCGATGGCACCGCCAGTTTTTCCAGCCCATAGTGCTTGGCCATCGTAACGGCCAGGGCTAGCCCGCGCGCCTTGAAACTTCCCGTGGGATTCGCGCCCTCTTCCTTCACCATGACGTTGGGGTAGCGTTTGCTGCGCAGCACCGGCGTCCAGCCTTCGCCTAGCGTCACCGGTTTCACTTCTGGAAGCACCGAGCGATACCGCCACATCCCCGCCCAGCCGTCAGCTTCGCCATCGCGCGCAATCTGCTGGCGCTTCGGCAAGCCTTTCAAGCCGCCCAGGTCGTATCGCACATATAACGACCCTGCGCATTTCGGACACAGCGTCTGCGGCCGGTCCGCCGAAACTGTCGTCTTACACCGGGAACACTCCAACTCTTTTATTTTTGGCATCCTTGAAAGATATCAGGGCCGCATTTGCACTCGCAAGTTGCATCCGCGCAGCGTGATCAAATCTCTTCGGATTTGTTCTCGTTATTTCGACTTCTCGGCTATGATGTCCGTTCGTTTTTCCTTGTCACAGCGAGGCTTCTAGGTGGTCCAGGAACGCTCCAACTCGTACAAACTTCTTCTTTCCGCTGGCCTGATTCTCTTCTTTGCGGGCGCGCTGCTTCAGCCCTTCCTCGCCTACCATAAGCCGCTAATCGTTTTCCGCTGCGCCGGCCTTCTGCTCCTCGCCTTAGCTTGCATCCGCAAACGCTCCCTCACCCTGTGGATCTTCTTTGCCATGCTCGCCGGCCTCGAACTCGGCCTCGACACTCCATCCTTCGCCGTTCAGCTCCGCGTACTCAGTGACATCTTTCTTCGGCTCATCAAGGTCATCGTCGCGCCCCTCATTCTCGGCACGCTGATCACCGGCATTGCCGGCCACGGCGACCTCCGCAAAGTCGGCCGCATCGGTTGGAAAAGCTTGGTGTATTTCGAAGTCGTAACCACGATCGCGTTGTTCATAGGCGTATTCGCAATCAATCTGAGCAAAGCCGGCGAAGGCCTGATCCTCCCCACGACTGCCGCACAAGCGCCGCCCGACGCTGCTCCGCTTCACTGGACTGACTTCCTCCTGCACATTTTCCCAGAAAACATCGTCAAGTCCGTCGCAGAAAATCAAATCTTGCAGGTCGCCGTGTTCGCCATTCTGTTCGCAATCGCCCTCACCCGCGTACGCGAAGACCTGCAGAAGCCCATCCTCAACTTCGCCGAGTCTCTCACCCAGGTCATGTTCAGCTTTACCAACCTGGTCATGTATTACGCGCCGATCGGCATCGGCGCGGCAATGGCTTACACGGTTGGCCACATGGGCATCTCCGTCTTGCTCCCTCTCATCAAGCTCCTACTCACCGCCTATGGCGCGCTGTTGGCTTTTCTACTCTTGGTTCTGCTGCCCATCGCATTGCTCTCGCGTATTCCGTTGAAGCCATTCCTCTCGGCCGTCGCCGAACCCGCCACCATCGCCTTCGCTACCAGCACTTCCGAAGCTGCTCTTCCTCGCGCCATGGAATGCATGGAGGCCTTCGGTGTACCTCGTCGCATCGTGGCCTTTGTTATTCCCGCTGGCTACAGTTTCAATCTCGACGGCTCCACGCTTTATCTCGCACTGGCTTCGATCTTCGTGGCACAGGCGGCTGGTATCCACATGCCCTGGTCGCAGCAACTTCTCATGGTTTTGACGCTGATGCTGACCAGCAAGGGAATCGCTGGCGTACCGCGCGCTACGCTGCTCGTGCTCCTCGCTTCGGCCGCCACTTTTCACCTTCCCACCGAACCTGTCTTCGTCATCCTCGGCGTGGACGCGCTCATTGACATGGCCCGAACTTCGCTTAACGTCACCGGAAACTGCCTGGCCAGCGCTGTCATAGCCCGCTGGGAAAATGAACTTCCGGCCCCCGGGACACACTAGGACGCGGGTTCGCAAACGAACTCTACAATCTTGATTTTGTCTTCGAAATTATTCCGGTCTAATCGCCGCCGCCAGAGGAGGCATTCACCGGCAAACTCTCGCCGGTCGCCACATTCACCCGCGGCTCCTGTTTGGTCTCAACTTGCCGGGCCATCTCCACCCTTTGCACGTGTTTCCGCCGTGCCCGAATCGCCATGCGCGTCAAATCAAACACTCCATAAACGATGTTGCCGCGCACCACGTCGCTTTTGAAGCTCAGGACTTGCATGCGCACATAACGCGCAAATTTTGAGTGCGGCCGCGCTGCTGCCATCGCCGCCGCGTCCGGTGGCTGTTGCTCAAAAACCGGGCTCTCGCAATCTTTCAGTTGCACCACTGCCAGTGAACCGTCCGTCCGCATCGCGTCGCCGGTCGCATTCATCGTCGCGTGCTCCATCTGCGGCCGGTCCACGTAATACGCCGCCGCCACGCATCCCGCCAGGCTCAAATCGCGCACCAGCATGCCGCGTCCGGCATCCATATCCGCTTCAATATGGTGAATGAACTTGTGTTGTCGTACGGAGAGCGTCGCGCCCGTTTCCCGCGTCATAGCTCCCAGCCAAACCGTTTGCCCACCGATTACGTCGTGGCGCGCCCACACCCGTAAGTGCTCGCGTTTCTCGTAGCTGTCCAGGCTTTTCTCCCAGGTGGCGCTCACCGGCTCGCCGTCGACCAGCTGCCGCGAAATCGGCGCTTCCGGATAACTCTTGAACGCCAAGAAGGCGTGTATCTCCCGCATCACCGATCGCGTCGACGTCCGGTCGCCGTGCTCCCAGCCCGCCGCGCGAAACGCCTGGTCCATCTGTTCCGGAGTGCCTATCAGCGCTACGTTCACGAAATCCGCGGCTTGCCCGTGGCGCGTCGTCGTGCGCTCCGGCAAAGTCGGCACGGTAATCTCCATGGTCGCCCGCTCGATTTCATCCGGCGAACTTGCCTGGGCCGCGCCGCGCAGTTCATCCGGAATGCGGAGTTCCGCGGTCAATTCGAGCTTCAGGTCCGTTCCGCGCGGCAAGTAAATTTCGGGTTCCGGAAACACGGGAAACGCCGCTCGATAGGCTAGCAGGGTAAGGTCGCTGTAGGGATTCCAAGTCGGCAGGTGCTTTAACCGGCTGGTGATTCTTCCCTGCGGAGTATCTGTCGCGTTCACTCCATGAATCACGCCGTTCTTTACCGTCTCCCGTGCGTTGTCGATTTCCATCACTCGCGAGGAGATCTCAATTCCTTTTCCATCCTTCGTCACCAGCTCGTTGAAGCCCAGCTGTAGTGTCGCAGTCTCGTGCACCAACCCCATCCCCACGCGGCGCACCGCTTCGATTTTTCCTTCCAGCAAAGTCCCCGTGGCGATCGCGTCGGTGCCATGGCAAGCCGGCGACTCGATTACCATCGCCTGCATCTGATCTCCCGCTTTGCTGCTATAAGACGACACCGGCTGCAGTAGCCGCACCCAGACTTTTTCCCCAGGCTGCAAAGCGTCACACTGTGCGTTCGCGGTGGGACACCACGTACCGAGAATTGCCGCAAAAATGGCGGCTGCGGCGGCACAAGTTTTTTGCTGGCGCCGTTCTTTTCGATCGTGGATAGAAACGTTCTTCAACAATCCCCTCACTCTTCCATTTTAGGTTTCCTTGTTTAGATGCGTTTGTTATTCACACAGGTTTTCTCAGGTCGCTACCTGTTCCGACGAACAGTATTGTGACCTGTCCGGTATTTCCGCTTTGTGGTGTCTATGTTTGGCGTCGCAGAATCCGCGCTCGCCCTTGCTCTTTTCCGCAAAAACCGCGATGCTTATTCGTTGCCGCCCACCGCCATATCAGTAACGATGCGCTGATCTGGAATTCATTTGACCTGCACTCACCGTCTCCGCTTGCTGCGGCTTCCTGTCTGCGCGCTGCTCTTTCTAATTGCGCTCACTTCCGCATTTGCCGACGACCTGCAAAGAATCGTGCCAACCGGTTACGTCACCGATCTTGCCGGCGTAATTCCTACCTCCACGCGCCAGCGGCTGGAATCGCTTTCCACCGAACTCGAACAAAAAACTGGCGCCCAACTCGCCATCGTCACCGTCCGCTCTCTCGACGATCGCCCCATCGAAGATTACGCTGTCGATCTCTTCAAACACCTCGGTGTCGGCGCAAAAAAACAAGCCTCCGGTGTCCTCCTGTTGCTCGCTCCCAGCGACCGCAAATATCGCATCGAAGTCGGATATGGCCTCGAACCGATCATCAATGACGCTCGTGCAGGCGACGCGGGCCGTGCCATGGTGCCTTTCCTCCGGCAAAACGATTTCGGCTCCGCCGTGGAAACGGCCGCCTGGCAACTGGCCAAATACATTGCGGACGACAAAGGTGTCATGCTCTCTGGCGCTCCGCCCGCTCGGCCCGTTTCGCGCCAGACGAAATCCGATAAATCGCCCATCAGTCTCTTCGCCGTTTTCGTCATTCTGTTTTTTCTGTTCCAGATTTTCGGCTCTGCCGCCCGGCGCACTTCCGGCCGGCACGGTAGTGGCATGGACGGCTGCTGGTGGATCCTGCCTCTCCTCGGGGGCTGGGGTGGCGGCCGTGGTGGGGGCAACGGGGGCGGCGGGAGTTGGGGCGGTGGAGGAAGCTGGGGCGGCGGGGGCGGCGGTTTTGGCGGATTTGGGGGAGGTTCCAGCGGCGGTGGTGGTGCCTCGGGCAGCTGGTAATTACGCTTTAAGGAAGAAGGATGCAACAAACTACATGATCGCCCGCGAAGAAAAACTAGCCGAGTTTACCCGGCGCCTCCACGAAGCTGCCGGCGACAATCTCCATTCCATCGTGCTCTATGGCTCTGCCGCACGCGGCGAATATCACGAGCGCAGATCCGATCTGAACCTTCTCTGTGTCCTCGGCTCGGCCAAGGCCAGCGATCTCGCTCGCGTCGCCCGCGTCATCCACTGGTGGTCGGGTCAACTGAAGGAGCCTCCACCGCAATTCTTCACCCTCGAAGAATTGCGCCAGTCTGCCGACGTGTTCGCCATCGAACTTCTCGACATCGGCCAGAGCCATAAAGTCCTGTTCGGCGCCGACCCGATCGCCGGCCTCGAAGTTCCCCTGAATCTCCATCGCATCGAAATCGAACACGATCTCCGCGCTCTATTGCAAAAGTTGCGCATCCATTTCGTCCACTATGCCGAAAACGAAGCGCAGCTCCGTGAGGTCTACGCCAAGTCCATTTCCGGCATGACCGTCCTCCTCCGCCACGTCCTCATCGCTTTCGGCGAAGATGTTCCCCCCGAGCGCAGCCGCGTCTACCAGCGCATTGAAGAGCTTACCGGGGCCGACGCCGCCATCTTCGAACTCGGCCGCGCTGTACGCGAGAATCATCCCTCCGCCGAAATCCCACGCTCCTTCGGCAAATACCTCGAAGCCATTGCGGCTGTAATCCAGGCCCTCAACGCCATCGTCCCTAAACGTGAATGGCAACGCCTCAAAAAGGCACAATTCTGAGCACCCATGCGCATGCTCCACACCACCCGCCATTTCGACCGAAGCGAGAGACCTTCCGCCTTTTCACCGTCGCGCCGCGGCGATTTCTTCCGTCTTCATCCGGTGCCGGGCTTAAGCCCGGCCTCTTCGCGCAGCCCGGAGAATGCACGATTACATCCTGGAAGCGGTTTTTGCCTTAAAGGAGAATCCCAATGAAAGTTGGCATCATCATTCTCGTAGTCCTGCTGATCCTCGCGCTCATCGTCGGAAGCTCGTTTGTCGGCCGCCGCAACCAGATGGCCGTCAAGCGCGAGGCCGTCAACGCCTCTTGGTCTCAGGTGGATGTCGTCCTGCAGCGCCGCGCCGATCTCATTCCCAACCTCGTCGCCACTGTGAAAGGCTTCGCGGTCCACGAAGAACAGGTCTTTAGTGAAATTGCGCAAGCGCGCTCCGCGTTGATCGGCGCAAGAACTCCCGCCGATAAGATTGCTGCCAACGGCGCGCTGGATTCCGCCCTGAGCCGGTTGTTGGTCATCACGGAAAACTATCCTCAGCTCAAATCCAACGAGAACTTTCTCCGCCTCCAGGACGAACTCGCCGGCACGGAAAACCGCATCGCGGTCGAACGCCGCCGCTACAACGACACCGTGCAGGACTACAACACATTCATCTCGCTCTTCCCCAACAGTCTCGTCGCCGGCATAAGCGGGTTCACCCGCAATGACGCCTACTTCAAGGCCGACGCCGGTTCCCGCACCGCCCCCACGGTCAACTTTGACTTCAACAAGTCGCAGGCGCCAGCCACTACGCCAGCCCCCGCCAAACCCTAGTTCATGGGCGTATTTCGCCGCCACAATCTTTTTGCTTGACATATTCCCATATGGGAATGTATTCTTGGTTCATGGCTCGCGCCTCTACCACCTCTGACGCCTTCAACGCCGTTGCAGAACCTCGCCGCCGCGACATTCTCTCCTTTCTCGCTCTCGACGAGCGTTCCGTCGGTGATATCGTGGACGCTCTGGCCCTCGAACAGCCCTCCGTCTCCAAACACCTCCGCGTACTCAAAGAGGTTGGCCTGGTCCACGTGCGCCGCGACGGCCGCAACATGCTCTACCGCACCAACGCCGATGCCATTCGCCCTCTTCACGAGTGGACCGAAAGCTTCGAGCGCTTCTGGCGCCACCAGCTCAACCGCGTGAAGGAGCGCGCCGAAGCCAAATCGCTTCCCATTTCCAATTCCCCAAAAACCGAAAAGGAGAAGTCATGACCGTAGCCACATCCGTACTGGAAGACCTAACCCTGACCGTAACACAGGAGATTCGCGTGAAGGCGTCGCTAGAAACCACCTTCGCCGCGCTCCTCGAGCAGCTCGGCCCCTACAACGAAAAGCCAGACGGCGACCCCCTCCCCATGGTCCTCGAACCCTGGCCCGGCGGTCGTTGGTACCGTGATCTCGGCAATGGCAACGGCCACTGCTGGGCCACCGTGCAAGCCATCAAGAAACCCACGCTTCTCGAGTTTGCCGGCCCGCTGATGATGTCTCAACCGGTTGCCAACAATGTCCAATATCGCCTCAGCGAAGAAAACGGCGTCACCGTCATCAAGTTCCGACACTCCGGGTTCGGCCTCATACAGCCGGAATTCAAATCTGGCGTGAACACCGGCTGGACTTACATCCACGACTGCGTCCGCAAGCGGGCCGAGCTGGGCCGATCGAAATCCGCCGTTCAGTAGATTTCCGTTTCCACATCAAAAGGAGCATCACATGTCCATCGCAAAATCACTTCTCGCAGAGTTCGAAATCCAGGCGCCCATCACGCGAAAGTTCATTGAGCGCTTGCCGGAAGACAAGTTCACTTGGAAGCCCCACGAAAAATCCATGACCGCCGGCCAGCTCGCCTATCACTTGGCGTCCGTCCCAGGCGGCGTGGTTCGCTTGGCGAACGCCAATCCCACGCCCGAACCCACCTTCAATTTCCCGCAGCCCACAAGCCGTCAGGAACTCCTCCAGGTTTTCGACGAGTCCATCGCCACCGTTCGCGAATCGCTATCCAAGGCCGATGACGCCAGCATGAACGAGACATGGCGCCTGACCATCGGAGGTCGCGAAGTCCTCGCTCAGCCGCGCGGACTTTTTCTCCGCGACGTCATGCTCAGCCACTGGTATCAGCACCGCGGCCAGTTCAGCGTCTACCTGCGCATCCTCAACGTTGCTGTCCCCGCCAGCTGGGGCCCCAGCGCCGACGAACCGCCTGTCTTCATGCAGAAAGAGAAGGCGCAATCCGCCTGAAGCTTCACCGGGGCGCTTGATTCTTCAGCTTCAGCGAAGGAACGTTGCGCCCCCCTACCCCGGCCGGCAACCGGTTCAGATGTTTTGTTGTCTGAAAGATTGAGAGGTCCCTACATGTGCCCCGAATGTTTCGCCACCATCGCGCTGCTGGTCACCGGTGCCATCTCGACCGGTGGCGTCACCGCCGCAACCGTCAAACTCCTTCGCGGCAAAAGGACCGCCGCCAAGATTTCCGCAGCCCGTAAGCCCGCTACGAACAGCAAGGAGAAGTCGCAATGAGTACGCCCGCAACAGGAAAACAGTACCAAGTCGTTTCCAGACAGCAGTGGCTCAAGGCCCGCAAGGAATTGCTGGCCAAAGAGAAAAAACTCACACGCGAACGCGACGCGCTAGCCGCCGAACGCCGAGCCCTTCCCTGGGTGAAAGTCGAAAAGAATTATGTTTTCGATTCACCCAGTGGCAAGAAAACGCTGGCCGAGCTTTTTGAAGGCCGCAGCCAGCTCATCATCTATCACTTTATGTTCGGCCCGGACTGGAAAGAAGGCTGCCCCAGTTGCTCTTTTTTGATGGACCACACCGACCCCACACTGGTTCACCTTGCACAGCGCGATGTCTCATTTGCCGCCGTCTCGCATGCGCCGATTTCTAAAATCGAGGCATTCAAAAAGCGCATGGGCTGGAAGTTCAACTGGGTTTCGTCCAGCAACACCGATTTCAACCGTGACTATCACGTCTCCTTCACACCGGAAGAGGTAAAGGGCAAAGTCGAATACAACTTCGAGATGACCCAGTTCCCCAGCACCGAAGCGCCCGGCATCAGCGTCTTTTACCAGGACAACAACGGCGACATCTTCCACACCTACTCCGCCTATGCTCGCGGCACGGAAACCGCCGTCACCACCTATAACTATCTCGACCTCGTTCCCAAAGGCCGCGATGAAGATCATCTGCCCTTCACCATGGCTTGGGTTCGCCATCACGACCGCTACACCGACGGCTTCCTAGCCGACGCCAATAAACCCTACTGGCCCAACTTCAACGATTCCGCGTCGCGCTAGCCGGGCTCGATTTGGAGTGCGGCAGCCAGGCTGCCGCCTTTTCCGTTACCAAGGAGATTCGAATGAGCACCATCCCAACCACGCAGAAGCACAAGGTTGTTTCGCAGGAAGAATGGCTCGCAGCCCGCAACGAACTGCTAGCCAAGGAGAAGAAGTTCACGCGCGAACGCGATGCACTCGCCGATGAACGCCGTGCTCTTCCCTGGGTTAAAGTTGAAAAGAACTACGTTTTCGACACGCCCAGCGGCAAAAAAACGCTCGGCGAACTTTTCGACGGCCGCAGCCAGCTGTTGATTTACCACCTGATGTTCGCGCCGGATTGGGAGTCGGCATGCCTCGGCTGCTCTTACGTCTCCGATCACTTCGACGGGGCGCTACAGCACCTCGCCAATCGCGACGTCACTCTGGTCGCCGTTTCGCGCGCACCGCTTGCGAAGCTACTGCCTTTCAAGCAGCGTATGGGCTGGCGATTCAAGTGGTATTCGTCCTTCGGCACCGACTTCAACCGAGATTTCCACGTCACTTTCACCCAGGACGAGATGGCCGCCAGCAAGATGTATTACAACTACAAAGTCCAAAGCTTCCCGATGGAAGAGGGCCAAGGCCTCAGCGCTTTTTACAAAGACGCCGCCGGCATCTTCCACACCTATTCAACCTACGGCCGCGGTGTCGAGCCCTTCATCAACGCCTACAATCTGCTCGATCTAGCTCCCAAGGGCCGCGACGAACAAGACCAGAAACCCATCCCGATGGCCTGGGTCCGCCACCACGACAAATACGAGAGCGATTACTTTGCCAACGAGCCGGTCTTGAGTACTGCAGCCGCGGCAGCGAGTTCCACGTCGTCCAAATCCAACACCCACGACTGCTGCGCCCAACACTAGCAACAGCGCGACCAAAACGGCCGTGGTCCTGAGGCGAGCCGCAAGGCTCGCCTCAGGATCCGTCTGCGCCTCTGCCTTATCCTCGTCGTTTAGCCCCCGCACGTTCGATCGTTTCTAGCACCAGCGCGCGAAAGCTCGGCGCAAGTTCGGATACCACCTTGATCCGGCAATTACAGAAAATCTCTTCGTGGTCGATCTTCACAATGCGGTAGTCGCGATTCTTCCGCGTTCTTATGGCAAAGCACACCGGGTCGTAGTCGATGTCAGTTCCCTTCCCAAATGGGATGTAACCATTCGGAATGAGTGATTCCCAAAGCTTTTGGTCTCCCGAAATCCTTCGGAACAGCAGTTCGAGCCCGACACCAGGTGGATTGGCGAACAAAGTAAAGGTTTGCAGGTCCACGTCGGCCCATCGGTAAGAAAGAATCAATTCTTCGTACAGGGGCGGAAACCGTGCCGGCAGCTTTGCATACAACAGCTGCATTTCGGATGGGTCAGTTCGCTCTTTCCGCGGCCGCCACGGCTTGCGCCCATGCTTGTTCTCCGGGCCGCTCGCGAGCTGCCACGCGACAGGATCGCGAAGCTCGTCCGCGGTCATCTCATCCGCGATAAACCCAAAGCTCGCGACAAATTTCTCCACCAGCTCTACATGATCGTTCATTCCGGGTTCTCAGTGGCGCAGTGCCTCGGTCCGATGGTTTTTCCGCTTTTAACTTTCAACGGTCAACTGCCTGCCCCGGATGAACCTGCTTCTCGCCGAGGAACTCGGCAAGAAGCATATGAAAATGATGCACGCCGTTTTCCCGCTTCACTGAATACCGCCCGCGATCATAGGTCGCCGAGCGCAGTCCCTTCTGCACGTTCTCGCAGAGAGAAATATCTTCCTGCTGCACTTCGTCGCTGAACGCGACCGCCTTCGCGATCCGGTCGCGCGTCTTCGCCGCATCCAGGTCATGAAAGAACCACTCAAAAATCGTCAGCGTCTTATCCACCGAGAGCGGCACGATCAGGTTTGTCGAAATATTGTCCGGATAAATGTTCAACATCAAGTTGGGAAAAACCCAGAAATAAAGCGCCTCCTGCAGGCCCGTTCCCGGCGCATAGAAACGTTCGCCAGTATCGCTCGGCTTCATGGCACGGATCGGCGCAAACTGCTGCGAGTAGTAGCGATATGTGTCCGTGCGATACTGCGCGTAGTCGATTTCCCGCATCAGTCCCGGATGCGCGATCGGGATGTGATATCCCTCCAGGTAGTTGTCGACATACACTTTCCAGTTGCAATGTATGACGTAGTCGCGCCGCTCGGCCAATTGCAATCCCGCAAACTGAAACCCGCGTGCCTGCTCCGGAATTTTTCCAAGATAGGCTGAAAGCGCTTCTGCGGTTCTTCCTTCCTTGGGTGGCCCACCCTTGGTTTGTGAGGGTGGGGCCTTTTCTTCTGCCGGGCCATCGAAATTCACGAAAATAAACTTCTCCCACGTCTCTACCCGCAGTGGAACCATGCCCATAGTGCTGCGATCAAAAAATTCGACGCCTTCCACGTCCGGCGTGCCAATCAGCCGCCCGTCCAGCGTATACGTCCACCCGTGATACTGGCAGCGCAAAACATTCTTGCAGCCGCTGCCGAGTGCGATCGGCCCCGCGCGGTGCCGGCAGACATTGCTGAACGCTCGCAGGGTACCGGTCTTGTCTCGCACCACGATAATCGGTTCACCAGCGACTTCCGCCGTGAAATAACTTTCCGGATCGGAAATCGTCCGCTTGACCCCGTTCAGCTCTCCACAGGCCTGATCGAGCGTCCCCACCAGCTGCCAGGTCCGCCGAAAAATCCTCTCCCTCTCAATCTCTAGAATCTGCGGATCGATATAAAACCGCGAAGCCAGCGTCTGTGCGCACTCAATCTGCTCATTTACGTCCAGATGCAGGGGTTTCGTCATCATACGTGCCAGTCTCTCACGAAGAGGAGGTAGGGAATAGTGAAGCGGAGAGAGGGTGCGCCCGGTTTTTGCGGGCCAAGAGCGCGCGAGAGTAGGACGATGGGCTGCGCGACGGCGGGCAACGGGAAAGTGGCACGAGCTTCGAGGCTGAAGGCAAGGCTAGTCCGCATTGCTCCTTTCGACTGGTCGGAGGCAAGGGTTCTCTATAGAAATTTCAGGCGGGCTCGCTTAAGCAGTAGCGGAGCGGAACGAGCGCCACGCCAACCAGGCTACAGCAACGAGCATGCCGAGCCAGCCGAAAAATTGCGTGGCGTGGCCGATCTGCTGGTCGTGCACAAGGATGTTTAAATGCGTGAAAAGGATTTCCCAGTCGTGGTCGCCGGAGCCGGCCAGATGGATGTCCATGGTACGGGCGGTGGCCATGTAGTGGCCGATATAGAGGAAATTTTCGAAGAACCAGAAGAGGCAGAAGGCTGCGCCGGGAACTTCGCGGCGAAAGAAAAATGACACCGCGCAGGCAAACGGGACGATGAGTTCCAGCAACGTGCCGCCAAGAATCATCAGCACATAGCCGAAGCCGACTTCATCCGGCCCGGCAAAGACTCCGAACAGCGGATGCCCCGCTTCGTGGATCGCGAGGTTGGCGTAGTCGAGAACCAGAAAGCCGGTTCGATCGAAAGCGGCGTAGAGAAGGAACAGTATGTAAAATGCCAGCGCGACCCAGGCCACGAGCCGCGATACGGGTTTCCAGTCGTCCATCTGCTCGAGGGTTGCCGGCACCGACGGCCATTCCATGCAGAAAGCCTAGCAACGGTTACCGCCGCTGGTCCGAAATTCAGCTTGCGCTGTTTCCTTAGACCAAAGCAGGTGGCCACGGAGACTCAGGCCAGCGAGCGAAGAGAGCCGTGAAAAACCGGGACTAACGCGAACCGCCGTTTGCACGCAACCGTTGAAGCGGTTGCAGTTATCGCCGGAGGTGTTTCAAGGCAAACGCGGCACCAAGCACACCGAAAATCAGCAAGAGTGCGATGCCGGGTTCGGCGACGGCGGACACGGTAACGTCGCCGGTTCCGGGGTTGTTGCCGATGCCCACACCGCCAATATCAAACGGGACGTTGTGATGCACGCCGGGACCCGGGAAGAGCGGCGGATCGAAATAAGCATGATCGCTGTAATTGATTTGAAAATTGATGGTGTGGGTCGGGTCCATGAAATCGAGAAAGATCAGGCTTCCTTCCGGGTAATTGTTGCCGAAATTTGGCCCGGCGAACTGAACAGACTGAACGATCGGCAGAAATGTAAAGGGGCCGCTGCTGGTGAGGGACATGTTGGAAAGCAACCGAGTTTGCGTGTCCCAGAGAAATGAACCTGAAACAGTTTCGCTAGTTGGAAACACATCGACGGTGGCTGAGAAATTGACTTGCAGCGAGTCCGCCAAGGACGTAGAAACGCTGAAAAAGTACACCAAGATAATGAGCGGGAGGAGGCGGGACAACCTTTTCATCTAAAGAGCTCCTGGGCGGTGGCGGATACAAATCTAGAGCAGATGCCTGCTTGGCACAAGTGAAAACCCATCCAATGGAACTATTTCTGAACGAGGCGTAGGGCTTCGTAGGCGGCGCCAAGTTGCGGCGCGTTTTCATTGAGGATGACGGAGACGGGAATGTTCTGGAGCAGCTTTTCGAAATGCCATTTGTCGCGGAAAGAATTGAAGAAAGTGCCGTCTTTCATCTTGTCGAGGATCTTGACCGCAATCCCGCCCGCGACGTACATGCCGCCGAGGGATAAAACTTTAAGGGCAAGGTTGCCGGCTTCGGCGCCGTAGATGTCGGTCCAGAGATCGAGAGTTTCAACACACACCGGACAAGTCTTGTTGAGGCCGTTTTGCGTAATTTCGGGCGCGGGATCGGCGTCGGGATCGGCGAACGAAGGATGTTTGACGGAAGGATCGATGAATTCGTGGATGGTGCGAAAACCGCGGCCGGAAAGAATCAGCTCAAAGCTGACCTGTGGATAGCGGCGGCGCATGAAGCGGAGCAGCTCAATTTGCTGTTCGGTATGCGGCGCGAAATCGGAGTGGCCGCCTTCGGATGGAACGACACGGTAGCGTGAATCGTCCCAAGCAAGGATAGCCTGACCCAGGCCGGTGCCAGCGGCGATCAGAGCGCGCGTGCCGCCGGGTTCGGGATCCCCAGGATTCAGCACGGCGAAATCAGAGGGCGAAAGATATTCGATGCTGTGGCCCCAGGCGCCGAGGTCGTTGAGCAGCACGACGTGCTGGATGTCGAGTTCCCGGGAGAGGACGGCGGCGTCCACGGTCCAGGGAAGATTGGTGGCGCGGACGCGGTTGTCAATCACCGGGCCGGCAATCCCAAAACCGGCGGCGCGAATCTTTTCGTCGCCGAGATGCGCGGAGGCGACGCGCGCAAATTCCTTGGCGATGAGATCGAACTGGGCAAAATCCTTGCTGCGGAAGCGCTGCTTGAAAACGGGAGTCAGGCGATCACCGCGCTCTGAGAAAAGCGCAAGGTTGCATTTGGTGCCCCCGACGTCACCGGCCAGAATCACGAGTTCCCCCGCTAGAGTTAAATCGTTTGAAGTGAGTGTAAGCGCGAATCAGGGAGTGTACCACTTGCGGCCGTCGCGTTCGAGTAGCGCGTCGGATTCGCGGGGACCCCAACTGCCGGAAGCATATTGCGGTACGGTGGCGGTTTTGGCGGCGCTCCAGACGTCGAGGATGGGGTCTACGAGGGACCACGCGGCTTCGACGTTGTCACCGCGGTCAAAGAGCGTGGCATCGCCGCGCAGGCAATCATTGACCAAGGTGGCATAGGCGCTGCGCGTCGCTTCGCCGAAGCCCTCCTTGTAGCTGAAGTCCATGTTGACGTTGCCGATACTCATTTCGGTGCCGGGACGCTTGGCGCCGAACGAGATGGAAATGCCTTCGTCCGGCTGAATGTTCAGGATGAGGCGATTGGGTTCGGCTTCGCGGCCGCGGAAGACGACGTGCGGGGCACGCTTGAACTGAATGACGATTTCGGTGCTGCGTTTGGCGAGGCGTTTCCCGGTGCGGAGATAGAACGGAACGTTGGCCCAGCGCCAGTTGTCGATGAGCAGTTTGGCGGCGACGAAGGTTTCGGTGCGCGACTGTTGGCTAACACCCTGCTCTTCGCGATAACCGGGAACGGTCTTACCGTTGGCGTTGCCCTTGGCATATTGCCCGCGAACTACGGCTTGGGCGACGGCTTCCAAATCGAAGGGGCGTATGGACTGCAGAACTTTCAGTTTTTCGTTGCGAACGGCAGTGGCGTCGAACGCGGCCGGGGGCTCGACGGCGACGAGCGAAGTGAGCTGCAGGACGTGGCTCTGGATCATGTCGCGGAGCGCGCCGGCAGTTTCATAGAAGCCGCCGCGGCGCTCGACGCCGAGCGTTTCGGCGGCGGTGATCTGCACGTGGTCGACGTAGTTGCGGTTCCAGAGCGGTTCGAAGATTCCGTTGCCAAAACGCAGGACCAGCAGATTCTGCACGGTGTCTTTACCGAGGTAGTGGTCAATGCGGTAGACCTGATTCTCCTCGAAGACGTTGTGCACGATCTGGTTGAGTTCCTTAGCGGAAGCGAGGTCGCGGCCGAAAGGCTTCTCGACGATGATGCGTACCCACGCTTTTGAATTGCAGGGACGCGAAAGGCCGGCGCGGCCAAGCTGCTCGATGATGTCCGCATAAACTTCTGGCGGCGTGGAAAGATAGAAGATGCGATTGCCGCACAGGTCCTTTGAAGAGTCGAGTTCAGTCAACCGGCGGGAGAGCTCGGCGTAGGCCTGTTGGTCGCTGTAATCACCGGGGCTGTAAAAAAGATTGGCGGCGAATTCGTTCCATTTGGCCGGATCAACAGGGCCGCCTTCGGAGATAGTCTTTGCCGCTTCTCCGGCGGTAGTGCGGAACGATTCATCGGTCATGGGCGTGCGAGCGAAGCCGACGATGGAATAACGCGAACCCAGCGAATCGTGGGAGGCGAGATCAAAGAGCGCGGGAATCACTTTGCGCTTGGCAAGATCGCCGGAAGCGCCAAAGAGCACTATGGCGCAGGGCTCGCTTGCACCACCATAGGAAACACCGGAAGAAACCGATTCGGCAGCCATGCGCTCTCCTAGAAAGAAGCAGCTAGTTAGATGAAGCGGATGCTGAAAGAACTATACCTCAACCTTTAAATTGCCTAGATCGGAGCGCAACTGGTCCGGTGTCTGATAGTGAATGACCGACATGCCGAGGCGCCGCGGCGCTTCCAGGTTGAGGGGGCGGTCGTCAATAAAGACGCACTCCTCGGGCTGCCGCTGCGTAACCGCGAGCGCCAGGCGGAAAATACCTTCTTCGGGCTTGCGGGAGTGGATGTAGCAGGAGCTGAAAAAACACTGGAAACTGCGGCGAAGGTGGAAGGCTTCAATGCGGTATTGATTGAGTTCGAGCGGCTCGTTATTGATGGCGCCGACAAAATAACGGTTTGTGGCAACGCATTGATCGAGGATGGCGCGGACCGCGGGAAATTCCTTGGATTGCGCGAACATGAAGGCGGTGAACTCTTCGCGCGTGAACTTGCGGGGACGATAGAACAGTGTGCGGTCGAGGTAGTCGTTCAGGGAAAGCTGGCCTGCGTCGAAAGCCGGGAAAGAGAGCTCGTGGCGGTCCTGAAAGTCTTCCCAGTCGAGATGGAAGGCTTCGGCGGCTTCCTTTCGCGAGTTGCGATCCCATCCATTGGTGAGGACCACTCCACCAATATCCCAAAACAGAGTAGTTACGCGATCCATGAGCAGTTCTCCGGACAATCGGCGTATAAGACGCCGCGGAGGGATTCTACTGCAATCAGGCATTAGAGGAGAGACGGAGGAAGAAAAGAGAAGCTACAGCCCTTTTCTGGAGATGGACTCCTGGTGGGCGCGTCAATCCAGCAGCCCAGTTAGGATATTCCCGAGAACTGCGGTAAGGTGAAGTTTCGAGCGATTTTGAGGAGGATGTGGTGGCGAACGATTCTTGTGGGCCGGAGAACCCGTCTAGCGCGCCGGTAACGCCGGGTACACGCATGGTGCATTGCGTGAAGTTTGGTAAGGACCTGCCCGGGCTCGATCGAGTGCCCTGGAGGGGCGAACTTGGCAAGCGCGTTTACGAAAACGTCTCGAAAGACGCCTGGAAGTTGTGGATCGAGCATTCGAAAATGATCATGAACGAATACCGGCTGAATCCGCTCGATCCCAACTCGCAGAAGATCATGGAAGAACAACTGGAGCAATTTTTCTTCGGCGAAGGGGCAAAGTTGCCGGAAGGCTACGTGGCGCCCAAGGCCAAAGGCTGAGCCCGGTAGTTAGCTCGGCGGATTGAGAATTTTTCCAGTGATGGGATGTTCGACCGGCAGCGTTTTCCGGACGTTAAAGCGAAGCCGTGAATGCGCGGAGCGCAGCGAGTCTTCAACAGCGTCGGCCGTTTCGGCCTTGGCAAAAATAAATCCCAAATAAGAGGAACCTTCGGGCCACGCGAGAATGGTGTCGCGAATGCGCGCGGTGATCTCGACTTCCGTGATGCATCTGACGTGCTGAGCGTCTTTGACACCGTCGACGGATTCAAGTACGCCGCCGGAGGGAACCGGGATCATCATGACCCCGGACGCGAGGTCCTCGCGTTGCCAAGCGGAGATATCCTCCCCAATCGCGTGACGAAGGATCAACTCCTCCAGACCGATCAGGTGTGGGTGGCACGGCGAATGAAATTCCAGGGAACGTGCGCACAGACCTCCGATCGGCCGCGGCGCAATCTCCAGCGGCCAGACTCCGCCGTCGTTGACACGGAATTCAGCATGCACTGGTCCCTGCGACAAGCCGATGGCTCGGGCCGACTCTGCTACTGCATGGCGGATTGCATCTTGCTGCGCAGCGGAAAAACGAGAAGGCGTGATGTAAATGGTTTCTTCAAAGAACGGACCTTCCATGGGATCGGGCTTGTCAAAAATCGCCAGGAGTTTGAAGAAACCATCGACGAGAATGCCTTCGACGGCGACTTCCGCGCCCGGAATGTATTCTTCGACCAGAATGTGCGAGAAATCCGATCCTCGCTGCGAGCGCAACTCAGGCCGTTCGAAGAGGTCTTTCAAGCGCGCCACCGCGGCGAGAAAATCCTCGCGGTCATCGGCGCGCATCACTCCCTGGCTCGCGGAAAGCGAGAGCGGCTTAATCACACAGGGATAACGCAAGCCCAGCAAAGCGGGCTCGGGCGCCGGGGAAAGCGGAATCGCGCGAAACCACGGAGTCGGCAAACCGACTTCGCGGAAAATTTCGCGCATACGGAGCTTGTTATGACAAGCCTCAACCGCGACCGGATGGTTGGCGGCAATGCCTAACCCGCGCGCCGTGTAAGCAGCCGTAAGCGTCGGCCGATCGCCCAGCGCGATCACGCCGGCGAAATCACGCTTGCGAAATTCCTGCAATGCGCGCCCCGCCGCGTGCTCCGGAGCGTCAAAACGTACCGCGAACGCATCGTCACCCCAGGGATCGGAAAGTTCATGACAGCGGTCGGTGACGAAGACCAGACGCACACCGAGCCTGCGAGCCGCAGCGTCGAAACTGCGTGTCTGATAGCCGAGCTTGGATGCAAACAATAGAACCGATTTGTGGTCGTGGATAGTCATGCGACGTGCCCGGCCTAAATGAACCCTTCCTTTGCCGGAATCTTTTGCGCAAATTTTTGTATGGGAACCAACTGGTCCCCGGCGGGTTCCGCTCAACAATACCAAGGTTCGCTGAGGAAGGGGGCGGCACGCTGCGGCTGAGGAATCGCAAAGGGAAACGGGCCGCCGGATTGCCAGTCCGAAGCGGCTTGCCAGATGAATTCAAAAATTGCGGTGCGCGAAGCCTTCCGGCTTTCTTCGTTCGCAACGATGGCGAAGACACGCGCGGAAAGCTCGTCCAATACGGGATCGGGATGTTTCCACGGATAGACCAACTTCCCTTCATCGAATTCGCTGATCATACCGGCGATTTCCGGCAGTTCTAGGAGGCGGGAGCGCGATGGAATCAGTAAACGAATGGCGAGTTGCACCGATGGCACAGAGGATACCAGATCACGGTCGACGATTGCCTGCAAAAGATCGCGATAATTTTCGCGCGTAGTCCAGGGTGTAAAGGGAACGAACGTCGGCTGGAGCGCCAAGCCGGCATCGTCGCACAAACGGAGAGCACGGAAGAAATCGGCGCGAGTATGTCCTTTATCCAGCTTGCGAAGCACATCATCGTCCAGTGACTCGACGGCGCTGGTAATAAAGAGACATCCAGTTCGCGCAAGTTTTGCGAGCGATTCGGAATGGCGTAACAAGTGTTCAACCTTAATTGTTACGTCATAAGTGAGTTGCGGGAACTCCGAGTGCAGAGCGTCCACAATGCGCGCGGCATGGGTCACGCCGTTAAAGAAATCGGGATCACCGAACGTAATGTGCCGTGCGCCGGCCGCAACCTGCTGCCGGATGTCTCCCAATACGATATCGCGCGGGACGACGCGGAACTGGCCGGAGTAAACCGGGACAATTGGGCAATGACGGCAAAAATGCTTGCATCCTCGGGAGGCCTCAGTGTAACCAGCGGTACGATGCGAGCCGTCTGGAAGAACAACATGGGCGTACTTGCGCAGGTCAGGCAAACCGGCACGGTCGGGCAATTCAAACGGTATGCGAGGCAATTGGGAATGACCGTTCTGTGCGGCGAGCGGCGGCAAACCGGTGGACATGCGCTTCGCGAGCTCCGCCAGGTCGGCTTCGAATTCGGGCCCGAGGATGCATGTGAAACCGGCGGCGCGCAGGCGGCTTTCGTTTAGCGGCGCATACAATCCGCACGCACACAGAATTGCCACCGGATTTTCCGCGTGGATGCTTTCCGCCCATTCTAGCGCCAGCCTGGTGGCAGTGTGCATCGGCAGATAAAAAACGATCAGCTCGGCGTCCCGCACCGCGTTTTCATCGACCGGCTCGCGGGACAAGTCGCAACAACGCACACGGTGACCGCCCTTGCGCAGCCAAGCGGCCGAAGAGCCCAGGCCGAACGGCTGGCGTCCCAATTCATAAGTGGCGAGCAACAAAACGTTCACGGCCCTCACAGTATAACTCCCGCGCGGGAAACATTCCCCTCGCGCCGCCACGCAGCGCGTTTCGAGTTCGGTTATCATAGAAGGTTCTGAAGACCTGAAAGGACCGCAGATGGCCATTTCCGCTAACAATTCGTTCGGAACCCGCGACAAATTGAACGTTGGCGCCCAGTCGTTCGATATCCACCGGCTGGAGCATCTCGAGCAGCGGAGCTCCGAGAGCATGGCGCGGCTGCCCTTCTCGCTGCGAATCTTGCTGGAGAATCTGTTGCGCAATGAGGACGGCCGATTCGTTCACAAGGAAGACATTCAGGCGCTGGCGAATTGGACGCCGCAGGCCGCGGAAAAGGAAATTGCCTACATGCCGGCTCGGGTGCTGCTGCAGGACTTTACCGGCGTGCCCGCGGTTGTCGATCTCGCCGCGATGCGCGAGGCCGTAAAGAAAATGGGCGGCAATCCCAAGCGGATCAATCCGCTGTTCCCCGCCGAACTGGTGATCGATCACTCCGTGCAGGTGGATCATTTCGGCAGCGTGAACGCTTTCGGATTGAACGCGCAGCTGGAATTTCAACGGAATGCCGAGCGCTACGCCTTTTTGCGGTGGGGGCAAACCGCATTTCAAAATTTCAAGGTCGTTCCGCCGGAAACCGGCATCTGCCATCAGGTTAACCTGGAATATCTGGCGCGTGTGGTTTGTGCCGTTCCGTCCGGCAATCGTTTTGAAGCATATCCGGATTCTCTGGTCGGTACCGATTCGCACACAACGATGGTGAACGCGCTCGGGGTGTTTGGCTGGGGCGTCGGCGGAATCGAAGCAGAAGCCGCCATGCTGGGTCAGCCGAGCTCGATGCTGGTTCCGCAAGTAGTCGGCTTCAAGCTGCACGGAAAGTTGCCCGAGGGTGCCACAGCCACGGACTTGGTTTTGACGGTTACGGAAATGCTCCGCAAGAAAGGCGTGGTCGGAAAATTTGTCGAGTTCTACGGCAGCGGGCTAAGCAGTTTGAGCGTTCCGGATCGCGCCACGATTGCCAACATGGCTCCGGAGTACGGCGCGACCATGGGCTTCTTCCCTGTCGATGCCGAAACGCTGGCGTACTTACAATTCACGGCGCGGCCGCACGAGCAAATCGCGCTGGTGGAAGCGTACTGCAAGGAGCAGGGATTGTTCCGCACCGACGCCACGCCCGATCCCGCATTTACGGATACCCTGGAACTCGACCTCGGCACCATCGAACCGACGGTTGCTGGGCCGAAGCGGCCCCAGGATCGCGTGCCGCTGCGGCTAGCGAAAACTTCGTTCACGAAGATTGTCGAAGGCGCGCCCGCAAAGCAAGCGCACGTGCAAAACAACGGCGATTCGTTTGAACTGTCGAGCGGCGCCGTGGTCATCGCCGCCATCACCAGCTGCACCAACACTTCGAATCCATCGCTAATGCTCGGCGCGGGCTTGCTAGCCAAGAAGGCAGTAGAGCGCGGACTGCGAGTGAAGCCGTGGGTCAAAACGAGCCTAGCGCCGGGGTCGAAGGTTGTTACCGATTACCTTGCGAAATCCGGCCTTACTCCGTACCTGGACAAGCTGAAATTCAATCTGGTTGGTTATGGATGCACCACCTGCATCGGCAACAGCGGTCCGTTGCCGGATGCGATCGGCGCTGCCATCAAGGAAAACAATCTGGTCGCGGTCGCAGTGTTGAGCGGTAACCGCAATTTCGAGGGTCGCATTCATCCGCTGGTGCGCGCGAATTATCTGGCATCGCCGCCGCTGGTGGTTGCTTACGCACTGGCCGGACGGATGGACTTGGACCTGACCCAGGAACCGTTGGGCAACGATTCCGCGGGCAAGCCTGTGTACCTGCGGGAAATCTGGCCGAGCCCGCAGGAAGTGGAAGCGACGGTGCGCCAGGCCGTTACTCAGGAGCAGTACCAGAAGCAATACGCCGCAGTCTACGATGGCGATGAGCACTGGAAAAGCATGGCTGTGCCCGCCGGCGACTTGTATCAGTGGGACAGCAACTCCACCTACATCAAATTGCCTCCCTATTTTGAAAACATGGCGAAAACTGCGCCGCCTCTGGCAGATATCCACGGCGCTCGCGTCCTGGCGGTCCTCGGCGACAGCATCACCACCGACCACATCTCACCTGCCGGTTCGATTGGCGTGGACACGCCCGCCGGAAAATATTTGATCGCCAACGGCGTCAAGCCGCATGAGTTCAACTCGTACGGCGCACGACGCGGCAATCATGAAGTGATGGCGCGCGGCACCTTCGCAAACATTCGCCTGAAAAACCAGCTTGCGCCGGGCACTGAGGGCGGATGGACGACGTATCAACCGGGCGGCGAGCAGTTGAGCATCTACGACGCATCGGTGAAATATCGTGAGGCGGGTGTACCGCTGGTCATCCTCGCCGGAAAAGAGTATGGATCCGGCTCGTCGCGCGATTGGGCTGCCAAAGGCCCGAAGCTGCTGGGCGTTCGCGCGGTCATCGCCGAAAGTTACGAACGCATCCACCGCAGCAACCTGGTGGGCATGGGTATCCTGCCGCTGGAGTTCAAATCGGGTGAGACGGCCGCAACGCTCGGCCTAACCGGACACGAAACCTTTGAAATTACCGGCGTCACTTGCCTTTCGCCGCGCATTACGATCCACGTCACCGCCAAGTCCGCGGACGGTAGAGAGAAGAAGTTCGCCTCAATCGCGCGTGTGGACACACCGGAAGAGGTCTCTTACTACCAGCACGGCGGGATTCTGACGTACGTGCTCCGACAAATGATTTAGTCGTCTCTGCGCTTTCCCGCGATTGAAGAATCCGGCGCCCCTGTTTATGATGCGCGAGACCTTTTGTGCCTGACTTCTGCAATCAATCGAGGCGCGCGTGAACTCCAGCCGAATTCTTTTTGCTTTGGGACTCTGTTTTGTCGCGGGAAGTGTTGCCGCTCAGCAGCCGCCAGTTCCGCAAGACTCCATCCTTGCGATCAAGGCCGGGCGGGTCGTTGACGTCGAAAACGGCCGGGTGCTGGACAAGCAAGTGATTCTGGTGCGCGGCGGAAAAATTGAAGCGCTCGGCAGTGACATCAAGATTCCCGCGAGCGCTAAGGTGGTGGATCTCTCCAACAAGACCGTGCTCCCCGGTCTGATTGACTGCCACACGCACCTGGCCGACGGCGCGCACGATGGCAACGGCGACCCGATGTCGCAACTCAAACGGACCGCCTCGCAAGTCGTGTTGGAATCCGTACCCAATGCGCGCATTACGCTCGAGTCCGGCTTCACTACCGTGCGCGACGTCGGCGTCTACCGCGCGCTGAACGACATCGCTTTGCGCGACGCCATCAACCAAGGCTACATCGTCGGCCCGCGCATGTTCGTCGCGGGTGCGTACGTTACCATCACCGGAGGAGCCGGCGCCATGACCGGTCAAGCGCCCGACATCAAGCTTCCCTGGGATTTCAACTACGGCGAAGCCAACTCCCCGTGGGAGATTCGCCAAACGATTCGCAAACTGGCCCACGACGGTGTGGACCACATCAAATTACTTTCGAGCGGCGCCGTGCTGACTCACGGCAGCAATCCCAACTCGCAAGAGTTCACCCTCGAAGAACTGCAGGCGGCTGTCAGTGAAGCGTCCAATTTCGGCCTGCGCGTAGCGTCGCACGCTCACTCAGCGCAAGGCATCAAGAACGCCATCCTAGCCGGTGTCGCTTCGGTCGAACACGCCACCATGATTGACGACGAAGGCATCGCCCTCGCCAAACAGCACGGAACGTACCTCGACATGGACATTTACGACGACGAGTGCATTCAAGCCGCCGGCAAGACCAACAAAATTCCCGCCGATTTTCTGGAGCACGACCGCGACCTTGGCGAACTCCAGCGTCGCAACTTCACCAAAGCAGTCAAGGCCGGCGCGAAAATGTCCTTCGGTACCGACGCCGGTGTCTGCCCCTACGACATTGCTGCGCACCAGTTTGCATTCATGGTCAAGTACGGAATGACGCCGATGCAGGCCATTCAATCCGCGACCATCAACGCGGCGACGCTGATCGGCAAGCCAGAGCAGTTTGGCTCCATTCACACGGGAAAGTTTGCCGACATCATCGCCGTGGACGGCGACCCCATCGCCGACATCCGCCAGCTCGAACACGTCACGTTTGTGATGAAGGAAGGCGTGGTCTACAAACCATAGGTAGTCATTGCGAGTCTGATCGATCCGGTTCTCTTCGTAGACGGCTGCCCCACACCCGCAAACACGTGGTCAACCCCACGGCCAACCCAAAGACAACAAAAAAAGCGTAATGCGACAAAAGGTTTACGGTTAGATCTCTCGCCCACGACCAGCCTAGGTAGCGAAAAATCCATTCAGCAACAAACCCAAACAAGATCGGGCCGAGGATCGCGACACAGGCCGCGGCAAAGCCCGCCACAAGCCCGTAAAGAACCATCGCGACTGTCCTCGTGGCGGTGCTACGCATAGTCCACTTCCGGAGATGTGCGCCTCATCTGGTTTGAGGCGCCACTCGCGAGCTTGGTCGAAAAGAAATCAACAGGACAAAACCCAGTAGCACAGACGCCACGCTGGCAGTCTGCGCGTTGGACATGCCCAAGAAAGATCGCGGATTCAGACGAATCATCTCCACCAGAAACCGCGCGACGCCGGTAAAAATAAGATACGCACAGAATACTCGCCCCGCTGGCTGAGCTTCATGCAACAAGCGCGCTCCAATTCTCCAAAGCACGTACGCAATCAGCATCCACGCCACAAATTCATAAAGCGGAGTCGGGTGCACACGCTCCGTCGTCGGTACAACGCCATTTGGAAAGCTCATCCCCCACGGCAAATTTGTCGGAATCCCGTAGTCGCCGTCGCCGCTCAGAAAGCACCCGATGCGCCCTATGGCGTAGCCTACGCACGCCGCAGGTGAACACGCATCCAGAAATGTCAGCGTCGGGATTTTTTCCCGCCGCGCCAAGATCAGCAGCGCCGCAAATCCTCCCAGGAATCCTCCGAACCACGCGAATCCGTATCGCGTAAAAATAAATGAGCCCGGATCGGCAAAAAACTCAGCCGGGGATTCCAGTGCGTGATATAGCCGTGCACCAACGATTCCCGCTAGCCCGGCGATCCCAATGATCAAAAATGCGTCGACGCGAATTCCCCGCCGCCGGAAATCCGCTTGCAAGACATACGCCGCAACAAATAGACCTGTCGCCACCATCAAGCCAAAAGTCGGCAACGACAGCGGGCCGATGTGCAGGTAAGGAATCATTCGCTAACCGAGTGTGCCCCGACAAAATTATACATGAGCGCTTTCTTGCGCCCGCGCTGCGGCGCGACCACCCATGCGCAGGCCGGCTCCGATTGCCAGCCACAACCCCAGCGCGATCCACTCTGGCACCGAAAAATGCCCTGGAAACGCAGGTATCACTTTCATCGCCACGAGCAGGAGCGCTACCAGAGCGCCCAGTGCCGCGATGCATCGTGCGCCGGTACGCTTTTCCACCAACAAGAACGAAACACAAGTCAGAAACCAACCGCTCGCTGCGGCCATTGACCCGACTTCCGTCACCGGCACCAGCAGCGCATCGCCCAATAGCAATCCGCCTACCGTCGCCAGCATGACTCCCCAAATTGCCACCGAAGGCGTCTGAAACTGTTCGTGCACCGCGCCAAATCGCGCCGGAATCGTTCCCTGCCTTTCAAAGGAAAACAGCATCCGGCTGGCCGCCACGAAATTCCCGTTGAAGCACTGTAGCAATCCAAACACCGCTGCGATCATGATCAGTCGCACCGGCCACTGCGTTCCGACCGCTTGGCTGAACGCCGCCGCCGTCGCAAATCGTTTCCCTAACAGGGTCTGCCACGGCGCCACAAACGAAACCGCCGCAATCACCAGCACGTAAAATCCTGCGCCCACGAACAGCGCCATCACGATCGCTCGGAAAAATCCCCGCGCGGCAAATCCGCGATGCGCCTCTTCCGCTACTTTCGGCACCGATTCAAATCCCGTAAGGAAGTACGGCACAATTTGCAGCACCAACAGTACGGAAACCAGCGGCGCGGCGCGGAACGCCGGCGCGAAATTTGCGAGCGAGCCGTGTCCCGCGCCCATCGCCGTCGCCACGGCAAACAACACCAGCACGCTGCCCGCCGCCCATCCCTGAAACGTTGCACTTCCCCGTATCCCCCGATAATTCAGAACGCCCAGAAAAACCGTCATGGCGATGCCCAATGCCAGCCGCGGCAAATACACGGAGTGCCCATCTACCCGGTACAGCTCCATCGAATTCAGTGCCGGCACCAGATACGCGGCCACGCGGCCCACCACCACCGCTTCCCACGGGCACACAATGAAATACGCCAGCAACATCATCCAGCCCGTAAAGTAACTCACCACCGGCGGAAACACTTCTGCCGTGTACGCCGCTTCGCCCGACGCATCGGGCAGCCGCTTCACCCACTCGCCATACACCCAACCAACCGGCAGGAGCACGACCCCGCCAATTCCAAACGCCAGCATTGCTCCGAGCGGTCCGCCGCGTCCGAGCCAGTCGTCCATCAACACCAGCCAGCCCACGCCGATCATGGTGCCAAATGCCAGCGCGAAGTAATCCCGCAGTCCCAATTTGCGGGCGAGTTGTTTGGCCTGTTCCGTCATGGAAGAGCGGGCATTGTACTACTCGCCTTCCTAGTAAGCCGCCAGAATTGACGCGGCGTTCACGCTGTAATAACACACGCGTACCGATACTGGGCCAGACGGACGAGGTTCACGGCGCTCACCAGGTCAACGCGCGCGCCGCTGAGCGTCTCTGCTGTATTCCACGCAACCACAGCTCACTCATGATGCTTTCGCGTTTGAGTGCTTAAGGAGAGCAGAGTTATGCATCAAAGTGTTCGCAAAGGAATGTCACTTCTGGCGGCCGCGGCGGTTAGTTTTCTTCCCGTCGCGTCGGCCTATGCCGATGAGGGCAACGGCCCCAACGGCAAAGCGGGGCGGGTCACTTCGGTTTCATCGGCAAATCCCAAGGCTACGGGCGTTCCGGCGCCAAATATTCTTTCGCTGGAGCTTATCGAAACCATCGTCGCCCAGGGATCCTTTAAATTGGAAAATCCCGGCGACCAGAGCTACTACGGCTTCGGCAACGATGGACCTCCGGTCCCCGTACCGGGCGATTTGCCATCCGCAGGCCACAAGGTGGAAGCTACGAAAACCGAGCCGGACAAGAACACCTACCTGGTGCTTCACAACCAGAAGGGTGGCGACCCCAACTATGACTACGGCACCCACTTCCTCTTCCAGGGACATGAGAATGGTCCTGATGGCCACGGCAAAATCACTCGCATCAACCTAGACGCCGATGGCGCTCATCGGGTCACTCTTATGGCGGAAAAAGACATCAATGATCAGCCGCTGCCGACCATTGATGGCTCGACTTGGTATCCATTTTCTGGCCATCTGCTGTTCACTTCCGAGAGCGGCTCGAACGCCAGCATCATGCAAGCCACTCTCGATGTGCCTTCCCAAGTTGAAGACATCTCCGGCATCGTCGGCCGCGCAGCGTACGAAGGCGTACAAGCCGATCACTGGGGTCGCCTCATTTTGGTTGAAGACTCGAGCGGCGCCACGGGAACCACGTTCCCGCACGCGCGACAGCCAAACAGCTTTGTCTATCGCTTCCTACCGAATAATCCTTCCGACCTGAAGGCAGGTGGCAAGTTGCAGGTTCTCCAGGTGAAATCCAAGGCCCACGCCGGCGCGATCGTGTTCCATGCGGGCAGCGCCGACGCCGACATCTCCTCGCAGGATCAAAAGGATCTACATACCTACGGCAACGTTTTCCAAACCACGTGGGTCACCATTCACGACACTGCGGTGAACGGGTTCGCGCCATACAACGCCAATGCCCTGGCGAAAACCGCTGGCGGCACCCCCTTCAAGCGTCCGGAAAACGGCCAGTTCCGGCCGGGCAGCAACTTTTCTGAATTTATTTTCGTCGCCACCGGCGACACCAACGCCCTCACCGAGGCCGCTGGCTTTGGCGGTTTTGGCGCACTTTTCCGCCTCCATCTCTCGGGAGACTCCGGCACGCTCTCGCTTGTTTTCCGCGGCGACCTGACCCACACCGGCATGGACAATTGCGGTTTCTGGGACCAGAACCGCATCGTCTTTGTCGAGGACGCGGGTGACGGGCTTCACGGCCAACGTAACGCCCTTGATTCCGCATATCTCTTCGACCTGAACACCGACTACAGTAATCCGACCAATAAACCCGTTCGTGTGCTCGCCGAAGGCCGTGATGCCAGCGCCACTCTGGACTCGCAATTCAGCGGTATGACCGGCTTCCAGAACGACGGCGACAACGAAATCACCGGCTGGCATGAATCCGACGGCGATCCCGGTATCGGCGGCCTACTCGGCGCCAAAATCCCCACTCCCTTCCGCGGCGGCTGGCGCATTTTCTTCACCCAGCAGCACGGCGACAACAACACCTGGGAAATTCTCAGAAAGGACAAATCCGGCGACGACGACGATCGCGACTAAATTGGTAGTCAGGTGTTTCGTCTGATCGCGCATCGCCGAATGACGAATGGCCCAGCTCGAAAGAGCCGGGCCATTTTTTTTCCCCGCCCAAGAATACCCCGCTCTTTTTCCTTCCTGTACTAGACTGAAGCTTATGAAAACCAAAGCCCTCATCCGCGAATCCGCCGATCTGGCCAAACCCTATCGCGTCTCCAAAGGAGGCAACTTCCGCCTCAAGGACTTCGACCCCGAAGACACCAATGGAATGAAGGACAAGAAGCAGGCCAAAGAGATACTCGAACATAGCCGGGACCTGCTTTCTGAATTCCAGGAAAAACTCTACGCGCAGGATCGCTGGGCGCTTCTCATCATTTTTCAAGCCATGGACGCCGCCGGCAAAGACGGCGCCGTCAAGCATGTCATGTCCGGCATCAACCCGCAGGGCTGCGACGTCACCTCCTTCAAAGCTCCTTCACAGGAAGAACTCGACCACGAATATCTCTGGCGCGCCCACAAAGCGATTCCTCAGCGCGGCAAGATTGGCATTTTTAACCGGTCCTACTACGAAGAAGTCCTCGTCGTCCGCGTACATCAGGAACTTCTCAACGCCCAGCAACTTCCCAAGGAACTGATGAGCAAAGGTGTTTGGGAAGAACGCTACGAGGACATCAACAATTTTGAAAAATATCTCGTCCGCAACGGCGTCATGGTCATGAAGTTTTTCCTCCATCTCTCCAAAGGAGAACAGAAGAAACGCTTCCTGGAACGTCTGGAAATGCCAGAGAAAAACTGGAAATTCTCCATGGCCGACGTCAAGGAACGCGCCTACTGGAAGGACTATCAGAACGCCTACGAAGAGATGATCCAGAGCACCGCCAGCAAGAACGCGCCCTGGTACGTCATTCCTGCCGACAACAAATGGTTCACGCGTCTCGCCGTCGCCGGCGCCATCATCGAAAAACTCCACTCCTTGGACCTGCAGTTCCCCGAAGTGGACGACGAAAAGAAGAGAGAACTCGCCCAGGTCCGCAAAGCTCTTCTGGCCGGCAGGGAATAGCGATACGCCGCGTCCTGTCGTAAAATGCCGCGTCTTGGTAGCAGGCTGCGAATCCATTCCTCAACATGGGGTTCATCTAGCGCTCAAGTTTTCCTGGCCTTTAGCCCCTGAGGAATTGCTTCTCGAATTTTTGAAAACTGTGCCAATTTTCCTGAGGGAGAATCCATACTATGAACCACGTCGCCGTCGTCATCGGAGCCGGATTCGTCGGCAAAGCCCACATCGAAGCGCTGCGCCGCATTCCTGTCCGCGTCAAGGGCACACTGGTCAGCTCCGAGGATCGCAGCTCTGCCGCGGCTAAAGCCCTCGGCCTCGAGCGCGCTTACGCCAGCGTGGAAGAAATCGCTGCGGACCCCGAAATCACCGCCGTGCATATCTGCACGCCCAACTACGTGCACTTTAGCCAGGCCGCCGCGCTGCTTCGCGCCGGCAAGCATGTCATGTGCGAAAAGCCGCTGGCCATGGACTCGCGCGAATCAGCGCAACTCGTCGCACTTGCCAAAGAAACCAACCGGGTCGACGCCGTCGCTCACAACCTCCGCTACTATCCGCTGTGCATCCAAGCAAAGGCCCTCGTCGACTCCGGCGCCATCGGCAAAGTTCGCCTGGTACACGGCGGGTTCCTGCAGGACTGGCTCACTTATCCCACAGACTGGAACTGGCGCCTCGAATCCAAACTCGGCGGCGAACTCCGCGCGGTCTCTGACATTGGCACGCACTGGCTTGACCTCATCCAATGGATCACCGGTGAAAAGGTCACCGAACTCTGCGCCGACCTCGCTACCGTCATCCCAATACGCCACAAGCCGCGGGGCCACGTCGAATCGTTCTCGACCGCCAAAAATGTCGCCAGCGACGAGATCGTCATCTCTACAGACGATTACGCCTCGGTCCTCGTCCATCTCGAGCACGGCATCCACGGCGTCTTTACCGTTTCGCAAGTCAGCCCGGGCCGCAAGTGCGCGCTGAATTTCGAAATCAACGGCAGCGACGGCTCGATTTCCTGGAACGGCGAAGATCCCAACACGCTTTGGATCGGCCGCCGCAACGAACCTAACGGCAAACTGATCAAAGATCCTTCGCTCCTCGCTCCCGCCGCGCGCCCCTACGCTGCCTACCCCGGCGGCCACGCCGAAGGCTACCCCGACACCTTCGTTCAGCTTTTTCACGACTTCTACAACTACATCGCCGCCGGCAACTTCGACGCCCCGCGCCGCTTCCCCACTTTCGCAACCGGCCATGACGAACTATTGCTCTGCGAAGCCATCCAAAAGAGCGCCCAGTCACGCGCTTGGACCAAACTCGAATGGGACTGACCGGCTCTACGCCTCTTGATTCATGGTCATTCCAAGGAGTGTAGCGACGCTGACCGCTTCGCCGCCGAGCGCTTTTTGCGAGGAGATCTGCTTTTCGTCGTTTCGTACTCGATCCTGCCGTCTAACCGTTTCCTTCCAACTGGGGTGACACTCCAGACGGCCCGCTTTTCGCTGCCGACCGATTCGGCACGGAACCTTCTTTCCGCCTCGTCCGTACTTAATTTCATGCGCATCGACTTGATTCGATCTACACTCTCCCTGGTTCTCGTCTCTTTCCTCGCAGCGACGTCTTACGCCCAATCGCCATCAAGACCATCGACCTCCCCGCAAACCTGGATTACCGGCGCCACCATCGTCTCTCCCGAAAATCTCGACCACATCTCCACAGGCACTGTGGTCATCGAAGACGGCCGCATCCTCCGCATCGACCGAACCGATCCCGCGCCCAAGCCTCCCGCCGGCACGACCGTAATCTCCGGCAAAGGCCAGTACTTGATCCCGGGCCTTATCGACTCACACGTTCATCTCGCTTCCGTTCCCGGCATGAACTCCGATCAGCACCAGGGCAAATCGCAAATGATCGCTGCCTACTACCGGCAGCTTCCCCGTTCTTACCTCTACTACGGTTACACCACCGTTGTGGACCTGGCCGTTCTCAGCCAAAAGGTCTTGCAAGACGTCCGAAAGTCTCCCCTGCATCCCGATGTTTACGATTGCGGCGAATCGTTGCCTTTGGCCAACGGCTACCCCATGTCCTTCTGGCCTCCGGAAGAGCGCTTCAAGCATTTTCCGAACTTCATCTACGATCCGGCGCAAGCCACCGGCATTCCCGCCGAATATAAGCCCGAGGACCACACTCCCGCCGCCGATGTCGCACGCGTCAAGAATTCCGGCGGCATCTGCGTCAAAACATTTTTCGAGCGCGGCTTCGCCGACAATTTCCGTTTGCCGGTAATCACGCCCGAAATGCTCGCCGAGACACGCCGCGCTGCCACGCAATCGAACCTGGTGCTGTTCATGCACGGCAACTCCTTCGAATCCCAGAAGTTCGGCCTGGCGGGCAACGTTGACGTCCTGGCCCACGGCATGTGGCATTGGGGAAATCTCAACCAGGAGGCCAACGTCCCGCCCGAAATCAAAGTCATTCTCGATCAAATCGCGGAAACGAAAATCGGTTATCAGCCAACCATTCAAGTGCTGGAAGGCGAGCGCGCCTACTTCGAGCCGGACTACCTGAAATCCCCCGCTGTCGCGAAGGTCGTTCCGAGAGAGCTCCTCGATTGGTTCAACACTCCAGATGGCCAGTGGTTTGGCAAGCTCATCAACGAGGACCATCTGTCTGACGAGCAGTTCCAAAAAATATACGACCAAGGTCCGCTCCGCCGCGTCCGTCAGGCCACCGCTTACCTCGCGCAAAAAGACGCCAACTTCACCTTCGGCACCGACACCCCTTCGGGACCCACTTACGGAAACCTCCCCGGCCTCAACGGCTATCTCGAAATGCAGCAACTTTACAACGCCGGCCTTTCGCTCACACAAATCTTCAAGGCCGCCACCATCAACAACGCTCGCAAACTCAAACTCGACACTCATTTAGGCACCATCGAACCCGGCAAAACCGCGAATCTTCTCCTCCTCAACAAATCTCCGCTGCAATCTATCGACGCCTACGACCAGATCTCCACCATCATCCTCCACGGCCAACCTATCCCCCGCGAATCTCTCTCCGCCAACTCAGGTCAATGAATTCCCACGCGAGAAGCGGTAAATAGCCTTCAGCGCGACCAGTTGCGATTCCTGTATGATTCTTGCCGATGATTTGTCCCGATCCGCCCGACCTCGAACCACTCAGACAAACTCTATGGTTCTCGTTAGCCGGAGCAGCCATTTTGCTCGCCGCGCAGTTTGTTTTCCCTCGCACCGCGGAGCGCGTAACGGCGCTCGCTTGGCGAGCGCTGGGTCCATTGGCTCAAAGACGCATCCTATGCGGTGGTGCCCTGTTTCTCTCGGTCTTCGTCTTGCGCGTGGCACTGCTAGAACGCTTTCCCGTTCCCGTCCCGGGGATTCATGACGAGTTCAGCTACTTGCTCATGGGCGATACGTTCGCGCATGGACGGCTGTCGAATCCGCCGCACTCGATGTGGGTGAGCTTGGAAACTTTCCACGTCAATTTTTTCCCGCGTTACGCGTCAATGTATCCGCCGATTCAGGGAATCGTTCTCGCGGCCGGTCAAGTGTTGGGCAATCCGTGGATCGGCGTCGTGCTGAGCTGTGGCGCGATGGTGGCGGTGATGTATTGGATGCTGCTGGCCTGGGTACCATCCCGCTGGGCGTTCCTCGGCGCGGTAATTGTTTGGCTCAAATTTTGCGTGACCAGCTACTGGATCAACAGCTACTGGGGGGGAGCGGTCGGAGCGACGGGCGGCGCCTTATTGTTGGGGGCGCTGGCCCGCATTCTTCGCAAGCCGCGCATTCGCGACGCAGTGCTATTCGCTCTGGGCCTGGCCATTCTCGCCAACAGCCGGCCTTACGAGGGCTTGCTCTTCAGTTTGCCGGCGGGCATCTACTTGCTCTACCGACTTTTCTACTCAGGGGCGCGGCATCTTCAAGGCGCCTCGCGGCGGAGGGCAGTCTTTGTTCCGATGCTCGCGTTGCTGATCCCAACCGCAGTGGCCATGGCGATCTACAACCACAGCCTGACCGGGCACGCGCTGCTTTTTCCAGAAACGCTCAACGTCCGGACATATCACACGGCGCCGATGTTTCTTTTCCAGGCTGCCAAGCCGCCGCTGCAATATCACAATCAACAATTCGAGGAGTTTTACAACGGTTGGGAACGTGAGGAATACGACCACACCTCGGAGAGCGTGAAGTGCCTGACCTGGTTAAAAACGGTGCGCTTCTTTTCCGCGTTCGGCTGGTGGGGAATCCTGCTCGCCGCGCCGGGATTCTATTACGTTCTTCGCAACGCTCGGCTGCGGCTGCCCTGGATCATGCTGGCGCTGGTCGCCGTGGGAGCGTATATCGTCGTGTGGTCCAACGCGCACTACGCCTCGCCCGCCACCTGTATCGTGGTTCTCCTTTATTTGCAGTCGTTGCGCTATGTACGGCAGATGCGCGGGAAACGCTGGCGCGCGGGAGCAATCCTGGCGCGCACCTCGGTGCTCCTGCTGCTGGCGGATACCGCCACGGCAGTCGTGCGCAAGCAGTGCGACACGTTTTACTGGACCTGTCAGGGCGATGTCAGCCGGCTGGTGATTCAGAGAAAACTCGAGGCGCTGCCGGGCAAACATCTGGTGATGGTGCGCTACGGGGACGATCACAACATTCATGACGACTGGGTTTTCAATCGCGCGGACATCGATTCGCAAAGAATCGTTTGGGCACGCGAGATCGATGAGCAGCAGGACGCAAAACTCTTCGATTACTTCCACGACCGGAAGGTCTGGCTCGTAACGCCGGACAGTGACAACACCTACGTCGCGCCGTACTCGGCCCCCGACGACCGCTAGAGCGGCGCGGGACAGCCGATTTCGCTATCGGGTCGCCACCATCAAGTTGTTCAAGCCCAGTTCAAAGGTTCGATGATGCAAGTCGTGGAAACCCACGCGCTCGAGCATCTTGCTTACTTCACTTACCGGCAGTCGCTTCTGGTGCTCGTCGCTTTCCATTTCATCGCTAATAAGGTGAAATCCGTGCATGACGTTGAGGATAGGATCGACAAGAGCGGCGGGCCAGGTCATGATAAGCGAGCCACCCGGTACGAGAATGCGGAAGGCTTCGCGCAGCACCGCTTCCGGGTGTGTCAGATGCTCAAACACGGCGAGCATCGCGACATGATCAAACTGTGCATCGTCGAAAGGTAGTTTGGCGCGCAGGTCCGCATGAACGCGCTGCCAGCGACCTTGATTTCCACTTTCCACCTGGTCGTCCACGCCAACGCCGCGCGCGATTTTGTCTTCCGCAAAGTCCAAGAAGGACATTTCCAGGCCGCAGCCGAGGTCGCACACATTCGAACTCGGCTTCAGGTGCGGGTACGCTGCACGAAACCTCATTTTTGCGATGAAGTGATCCAGTTGCGTGTAGGCCATTTATTTGCCGGCAGCCTCGGAAGCATCTTTCTCTTCAGCCGAAAGATCGTAGTCGCCAATGTAGGTTCCACGGCTAATGCCCAGCATGCTCAAAAAGAAAGATGAAAAAACAATCTGTACTCCGAGAAACAACCACATGGCCCAGAACAACACTCCCCGGACTTGTGCGAGTGGACCGAACCCGCTGGCGGCCCATTGCCAGGCGATGTAGGCGCAGCCGGCGAATCCGGCGGCGAAGAGCACTCCGCCAAGGAACAATCCCTTCTCCAGCGAGACGCGCTTCAATGCGCGCTTGAGGGAAACGGTGTTGCGATCAAAGCGTTCCGCATAGCTGAAAACCTTGGCGAATGCGCCGATGGCCAAAATTTGCGCGCCGAGCAGCGTGAAAATCACGCCAAAGATCATGGTGTGTACATCGAGCACTATGTTGCGAGGAATGGTGCGCGGACCGGGTAAAAGCCAGAACACCAACGCAAGCCCCAAGAGCATGAGCAACCCACCCGGCAGCAAAAACAACCAATTCGGCGCATACAACAACATGAAGCGCAGATGCCGCCAGCCGTCGCGGAAGCTGCGCAAATGGGGAGGGCGGCCGCGCTTGTCCTTCCAGAGCGTGATGGGAATCTCGGAGGTCTTTGCGCCGATTTGCGCCGCCTTGATTACAAATTCAGACGCAAATTCCATGCCGCTACTGCGCAAATCCATGCGTTCAAAAACCTCGCGCGTGAAACCGCGCATTCCGCAGTGGGAATCGCCGATGCCAGAACGAAACAAGACGTTGAGCAGCGCAGTGAGGCCGGGATTCCCGATGTACTTGTGATGCCAGGGCATGGCGCCCGGCTTGATTTCGCCGGCGAAGCGGTTGCCCATGACCACTTCGCTGCCATTGCGCCATTCTTTGACAAAGCGCGGTACTTCGCTGAAGTCGTAGCTGTCGTCGGCATCGCCCATGACGATAAAGGCGCCGCGCGCCGCGCGAATCCCGGCCTTCAGTGCCGAACCGTAACCTCGCTGCGCCACCGGAATCACACGCGCGCCGGCACCTTGCGCAATCGCGATTGAGCCGTCCGTCGACCCGTTATCGGCTACGACGACTTCGCCGCGCAGTCCGGCCTCCTGAAGCGCTTTTTGCGCTTTCTCGATGCAGATGCGCAGGGAGTTCGCTTCGTTCAAGCACGGAATGACGACGGACACGTCGATCGTTTCCGTCGCGACGTTTGTAACCAACTGCGTCTTCAGCTGTGGTTCCAGTTCGGACGCTCGCTTGACTTCCACCAACTCACCTCAACCGAGCAGCACAATTCCCTGCCGTGAACACTTCGATCGTATTCTCTATTGATCGTGTTGCGATTTGCTTTTTCCGGATTCGCCAGTATTATGGCGCATCTCAGAAAGCTTGAGACTCTCATTGTCCAATACTTTCGATGCATCTTCCAGCGCCGGCACAGCCCGCCCGCCACGCGGACGGCTGCTGCAAGTTCTCGGCATGTGGTTCGGGATCGCCGCAGCCATTGGCAATACCATAGCCGCCGGCATTGTAGCCGCGCAGGGCTACATCGCGGCGCTCCTGCCCGACATCTGGCTATTTCTGGGAGTGTGGATTCTCGGCGGCATCTACGCGCTCTGCGGCGCCTCTTCGCTCGCCGAACTCGGTGCGGCGATTCCTCGCAGCGGTGGTCAATATAATTATTCGCGGCGCGCGCTGGGTGAATATGCCGGCTTCATCGTCGGCTGGAGCGACTGGATTTCGACATGCGGGACCAACGCAGTGGTTGCGCTGGTCATCGGCAACTACATCGGCGTGCTTTTTCCGGCCCTTGCGGGACGAGACGCCACCATTGCGGTTGCGATCCTGTTGGCCTTTGCCTTGCTGCAGTGGCGCGGGATCAAGTGGGGCAGCGCTGCGCAGTTGGTTACCGCGGCGCTGAAGACCGGGGCGTTTCTGATTTTGGTCATCGCGTGCTTTCTGATGGGCGGCGCTGCGCACAGGGCCGCGGCCAGCGCGGGAGCGGCACCTCCACTGGCATCCGGATGGCTGCTTGCCGCCGGATTCATGATGGCGCTGCAAAAAGTCATCTACACCGTGGATGGCTGGGACGGCGTGATCTACTTTGGCGAAGAGGTCAAAGATCCTGGCCGCGATGTTCCGCGCGCGATATTCGGCAGTGTTTTTTCCATCATCGGAATTTATCTCCTGCTCAGCGCCGCGGTCGCCTACGTCCTTCCGATGAACGAAATTATCGGCAACGGGTTTGCCCTCGGCACCGCCGCCACGCGCATTTTCGGCAGCTATGGCGACCCGGTTATTCGATTGATCATGCTGGTATCGTTGCTCAGCTGCATCAACGCGTGCCAGCTCTTTTCGACACGCACGCTTTACGCCATGAGCAGGGACGGCCTCTTTTTCCGGGCAGCTTCGCGCGTGAACCCAGGCGGAACGCCAGTGCTGGCCCTGCTGCTCAGCACCGGGGTGGGCATGGCCTTTTGTATCTTTCAGCAATTCATTCGCGTCATCGATATGCTGGCGTTTTTCTTCGTGGCCAATTACACGCTTTCTTTCATTTCAACGTTTCGGCTGCGTGCGAAGGAACCTGGATTGCTGCGGCCTTACCGCGCGTGGGGGTACCCGTGGACGCCAGGGATTGCGTTGGCAGCTTCGGTGCTCTTTCTTGCTGGCGCGATCTACACCGACCGCGTGAACACCCCCTGGGCGTTGGGTATTCTCGTCGCCAGCTACCCTATTTTTCGCGTGGTGAAATTCTTGTCGAGTCGCGCGGCGGCGTAGCGACGTTACTGGACTTTTTCGGCGATGGACTTGGCCTGCAGGAAGTGCAGCAGGTAGTCCTTGCCGCCGGTCTTCGAATCCGTTCCCGACATGTTGAATCCGCCAAACGGATGCGCGCCCACCATCGCGCCGGTGCACTTACGGTTCAGATACAAATTGCCGACGTGAAACGTTTCTTCGGCTTTCTCGAGCTTGGCTTTGTTCTTGGAATAAACAGCTCCGGTCAGCCCGAATTCCGTGTCATTGGCGATTTGCAGCGCTTCATCGAAGTCCTTGGCTTTGATTACTGCCAGTACCGGCCCAAAAATCTCTTCTTGCGCGATGCGCGCCTTCGGGCTTACATCCGCGATGATGGTCGGCTGGACAAAATAGCCGTCGCCCGGAGCGCGCCCGCCGCCCAGCACCACTTTTCCTTCTTTCTTGCCGACTTCGATGTATTTGAGTATGCCGTTCATCGCGCCTTCGCTGACTACCGGGCCCATGTAGTTGGCGGGATCTTCCGCCGGCCCGACGGTCACTTTTTTTGCGCGCTCCACCAGCTTCTGCACAAACGTGTCGTACACCTTTTCCGAAACGATCGCACGTGAACAGGCCGAGCATTTCTGGCCTTGATAGCCGAAAGCTGCCTGTGCGACACCTTCGACGGCCGCGTCCACATCGGCTTCTTCGTCCACGATCGTCGCGTCCTTGCCGCCCATTTCCAGCACCGCCCGCTTGATCCACAGCTGCCCCGCTTGACGCTTGCTCGCTGCTTCGCTGATGATCAAGCCCACGTCTTTCGAACCGGTGAAAGCAATGAACCGCGTCTTCGGATGCTTTACCAGGGCGTCGCCCGCCACTTCACCCAACCCAGTCACAAACTGCAGCGCTTGCTTCGGAATCCCCGCCTGGTACAAGACTTCCACCATCTTTGCTGCGATAACTGAGGACTCTTCGGAAGGCTTCAGTACCACGGTATTGCCGGCGACCAGCGCCGCTGCGGTCATACCCGTTGCAATCGCCGCCGGAAAATTCCAAGGCGGAATTGCCGCGCCGGCACCAAGCGGGATGTACACCAGGAAGTTTCGCTCGCTCTGATACGGCGTAACCTGGTGCGGCCCGTTCAGCCGCAGCATCTCGCGGCCGTAATATTCGAGGAAATCGATGGTCTCCGCTGCATCGGCGTCCGCTTCCGCCCACGACTTGCCCACTTCGTAGCAGATCAAGGCCGAAATTTCGAACTTGCGCTGGCGAATGATGCTCGCGGCCTCGAACAACATCTCCACGCGCTGCTCCGCGGGAACTTTCTTCCAGGTGTCGAAGTACGAGTGTGCCGACTCGATGGCCTGCCGGGCCTGCTCCGCGCTGGCGCTCTGCACAATTCCAACGACCTCTGACGGGTGCGACGGATTCGTGGACTTGATCTTCTCGGACGTCCTGACTTCCTGGCCGTTGATGTACATCGGGTAGTCACGGCCAAACTCGCTCGCCACTTTCCTCAGCGCCGCTTCCATCGCCGCACGGTTTTCCGGTTTCGAAAAATCCACGAACGGCTCGTTCGTAAATTCCGCTTTGTGCAGTCTTGCTTCCGCCGTCGCCATGATGACGTCCTCCCACAATTGCAACTTCATAGTGTAGCGCGTTTATGCGGAGAGTTCGGCCGCGGCCTCGGCAAAGATCCGCGTGTGCAGATCCACATCGGCAGCAGTCGTAGCCGGGCACATCAGCGCCATGTTGTGAAATGGTGTTAGCAACACCCCGCGATTCAAAGCATATAGATGTAAAATCCGCTCCAATTCAAAATCAGCGGCCGCCGCCGACTCGCCGCCGTTTTGCGGCGGCAGCGCCGTAAAGTGATATTCCGCCCGCGCGCCAAGTTGAATCACGTTCCAAGGCAGCTCGTTTTTTTTGATCTCCGCCGCGACGCCGTCGTTGAAGCGCTTGGCCAGAGGAATCATGGTCTCGTATGCTTTGGCCGTGAGAACATTTTCCAGCGTGACCCGCATTGCCGTCAGCGACAACGCGTTCCCAGCCAGGGTTCCGCCGATGCCGCCAACGTCGCAATCTTCCAGTGCAATCCGCGCCGAGATCCGCTGTGCCACTTCTTCCGTCACGCCATACGTCGAACCCGGAATCCCGCTGCCGATCGGCTTTCCGAACACCAAAAAATCCGGATCGAGCTTCCACTCCTTGGTGCACCCGCCGGGTCCGGCGCAAATGGTGTGGGTTTCGTCGGCGATAAGCAAAGTGCCGTATTTACGCGTCAAGGCTCGCGCCGCTTTCCAGTAGCCCTCAACGGGCAAGATGATTCCGACGTTGGTCATCGCCGGCTCGGCCAGCAACACCGCCACGTCATGCTGCTTCAGTGCATCTTCGAGCGCAGTCAGGTCATTAAATTCAACAACCCGCGTCGTTTCCGCCGGATTCACTGGCGGCCCAATGTTCCCGCGCCGCGGCCCGACCACCCCATCGCGCAATCCCGCAAACGACTCGTCCACAGTCCCGTGATAACAGCAGTGGTAAACTAGAATCTTCGGCCGCTGCGTAATCTCCCGCGCAATTCGAATCGCAAACCGGTTAGCGTCCGTCGCCGTCAAGGCAAATTGCCAGTAAGGCAATCCAAACCGCCGTTGCAACTCCTCGCCCACCCACAATGAATCTTCCGTCGGCAACATCAGCGTAATGCCTGCGCGAACGCGCTTCGCAATTGCATCCGCCACCACGTCGGGCGAGTGCCCGGTCATCGCGCCGGTATCACCCAGGCACAAGTCTACATACTCACGCCCGTCCACGTCCGTAAAATGCGCGCCTTTCGCCTGGGCGACGAACACAGGAAACGCGCCCGCCCACTTGTTCATCCAGTTCATCGGCACGCCGCCCAGCAACGACTCCTTCGCGCGCGCGTACATCTCCGCGGACTTCGGATGCTCCGCAATAAATCTGGCTTCCTCGCGTTGTTTGAGTTGGTGCAGCCTTTCGCGGTCAATCGCGCTCATCGCAGTTCGTGAATGATTTCCTTCGCGGCGTTGGCCCCGCTGGCTCCGGTCAGGCCATTTCCGGGATGCGTGCCGTTGCCGCACAGGAATAATCCGCGCACCGGGGTCTTATAGCGCGCCCAGTCCAGTACCGGGCGCATGGTAAACAGCTGATCGAGCGCCAGTTCGCCGTGGAAGATGTGGCCACCGGTAAATCCGTAGCTCTTCTCTAGATCTGCCGGGGTAATCACCTGCATTCCCTCGACGAGTCCCGGAAGGTTCGGCGCATAAGGCGCCAGCGTTTTGATGACGACATCGCCCAATTCCCTCCGCCGCGCATCCCAACCGCCATCACGCAACGCAAACGGCGCGAACTGCACATATGCCGAAAGCACATGCTTCGCATCGGGCGCCAGCGAAGGATCCAGAATCGTAGGAATCGTCAGATCCAACCACGGTGCCGTAGGGAATTCACCGTACTTCGAAACGTCAAAGGCGCGCTCCAGATAATCAATCTCCGGCCCAATGTGAATTCGCCCGCCCAGTGCTCTCAAATACCCGTCCTGCCCAATGGCGTCCGCCAGCGAAGGAAATGACGGCAAGTCTCCCAGCGCCAAGTTCACTTTGGCAACCGTGCCCTTCATTCGCACGTTCTTCATGCGTTGCGCAAACCGCGGATCGAGCTGCGTCGGATCGAGCAAGCCAAAAAACGTCCGTTTGGGATCCACTCCCGACACCACCGCTTCCGTTGCGATCTCTTCGCCGTCGCGCAGCACCACGCCAACCACGGCGCCATCCTTGGTGCGGATCTGTTGCGCTTCGGCGTCGGTGCGGATCTCCGCTCCCGCCTGCTTGGCTGCTTCGGCTAGTGCACGCGAAAAATTCCCCAGTCCTCCCCGCGCAAATGCTGCTGAACCCACCGGATTCGCATCCGCCGCGGCCCGCATCAGCAGTACCGCAGTCGAGCCCGCCGACCACGGCCCCAGCGCCGTGCCAAAAATTCCTCGCGCCGCAATCGTCGCGCGGATCAGCTCCGTCTCAAAAAATTCCGCCACGAAGTCCGCCACCGCCATCGGACCCCAGCGAAGCAAGTCAAAAATTCGCTTCTTCCCAAGCCCGCGCACCCCGCGTCCGGTCTTGAACAGGTTCCAGAAATCCTCCGGCGTAGGCTTATCAATCGCCGGCGGGGTAATGGAACTCAGCTGCGCAAACACACCGGCCACTTCCTCCAAGGCCTCGGCAAATTGCGTGTACTTTTCCGCGTCCTTTGCGGAAATCCGCGCAATTCCGCCGGCCGTTTTCGCCGCGTCGGAATAAAACAGCAACCCTCGGCCATCCAGCGACGGCGAAAACACCCTCGGGTCCGGCTGCAAAATCTGGCAGTCAAATTTCTCCACGCTCAGGTCGCGTGCAACATCCGCCCGCAGCGGCCCTAACGTATGCGCCAAAGTGGAAGCGCGGAATCCCGGATGAAATTCTTCCGTCACCGCGCCGCCGCCCACCATCTCGCGGCGTTCCAGCACTACCGGCTTAAATCCGCCCTTGGCCAGGTAGAACGCGGCAATCAATCCGTTATGCCCACCGCCAACGATGACCACCTTTTGTCCGAGCGGCATGGTCAGTTACCCGCCTGTGCGTGGGCTTCACCACGCGAGGAATTCTTGCCGCTCGATCCGCCCTTCCACTCTTTCAAAATCACCTGGCTCGCGATCCGCCCGGGCGCTGCCATGATTCCGCCGCCCGGATGTGTCGCCGACCCGCACATGTACAGACTCTCGATCGGCGTCTTGTAGTAGGCCCACCCCGGCACCGGCCGCAAAAAGAACAGCTGTTCCAGCGATAGTTCACCCTGAAAAATATTTCCCTGCGTCAACCCGAACTCGCGCTCCAGGTCCAGGGGCGTGAGCACCTGCCGCCCGATGATGATTTTCTTCAGGTTCGGAATGTATTCGCTCAGCGTGTCAATCACGTTGTCGCCAAAGGCTTCGCGCTGATCGTCCCAAGTCCCTTGCGCCAGCTTGTACGGCGCGTACTGCACAAAGCACGACAGCACATGCTTTCCCGGCGGCGCTACCGACGGATCCGTCAAGCTCGGAATCACCATGTCCACATACGGCCGTCGCGAAAAATGCCCATACTTTGCGTCGTCGTACCCACGTTCCATGTACTCCACGCTCGGCGAAATGGACAAAGCCCCGCGCAGGTGCGCTCCGTCTCCCGGCATGCACTTGAACTCCGGCAACGCATCCAACGCCAGATTTACTTTTCCCGACGACCCGCGGAATTTGTACCGCTTTACGTCCTCAAGAAAATCACCCGGCAGCTCGTTCGGCTCCAGAAATTTCTCAAAGGTCAGGTGTGGGTCCACGCTCGACGACACCACGTTCGCAGAAATTTCCTCTCCGCTGGTCAGGGCCACTCCAATCGCCCGCCCGCCCTGCACCATAATCTTCGCCACGCCGGCCTTGGTGCGAATCTCCACCCCCGCTTCGCGCGCCGCCGATGCGATGGCATTCGAAATCGCTCCCGTCCCGCCGCGGCTGAATCCCCACGACCGGAATGCCCCGTCAATTTCGCCCATATAGTGGTGCAGCAGCACATACGCGGTGCCTGGCGAGCGAATCCCCAAAAACGTTCCGATAATCCCCGAAGCGGACATGGTCGCCTTCAGCACATCGGTCTCAAACCACTGATCCAGGAAGTCCGCAGCCGACATGGTCATCAGTTGAATCAACGTGTAGCGCTCATCGCTTGAAAGCGCCCGGAATCGCTGCATCAGGAAATTCAGCTGCATCAGGTCTTTCGGCTTCAGGGTCGTCGGGTCCGGCGGAATCATGGATAGGATCGGCTTCACGAACCGGCACATCGGCGTCATCATCTTGGAAAATTCTTCGTAAGCCTCAGCATCCACGCGGGAATGCCGCCGGATTTCTCTGACCGTCCGCCCGTGATCGTTCATCCGCCACAAGTGGTCTCCGTTCGGCATGGGCGTAAACGTCCCGTCCAATGGCAGGATCTCCAGCCCGTGCCGCGGTAAATCCAAATCGCGAATAATTTCCGGGCGCAGCAGCGACACTACATAAGAACATTCGCTAAACAAGAATCCGGGGATGATCTCTTCGGTCACCGCGGCGCCGCCCAGCACATGCCGCCGTTCCAAAACCAATACCTTTTTTCCTGCTTTCGCCAAGTACGCGGCGTTGGTCAGGCCGTTGTGCCCGCCACCGATCACAATCACGTCATAGTGCTGCGCCATCTAGCCGGCTCCGTCCCAGACAATGTATCGCACGAATTTTTGCCGCGTTGAAGTCCGCTAATTCTACCCGTGCCTCGCGACGCCGCACAAGTTTGGCGCAAACCTCTTCGCGGCGGCAACTCTTGCGGCTATCGGCATCTTAGCCTTGGCGCTCTCCGGCCTGTCCGCTGCCGGGCCGTTGGCGCTCGCGGCCAGTTCCCCACAACCGTCCATCCGGCCAGTAGCGCGGGACCGCAAAACTCATTACGCTCCGGTTGCTCTCGCAAGCTCGCTAGCCGGTAGCTCTCCCATCAGGAGCGTCTCGATGTATTGCGAACACTGCGGCCTGCAAATCTTTCCCAAGCACCCCATGTGCACGCGCTGCGGCGAATCGCCCACTTATCAACTATTTCAGCTGGCCAGCCTTTGCACTCTTTTTTTCGTGGTTCTTGGCAATGGATTGGTCGCTATTCTGCTGCTTCCGCGCTTCTCGCACGCACATTATGCTAGCTTCTATTTCCGCAGCTGGCTGTGGCTTACCGACAAGGCCGCCGTGTATGGCTGGGCGCCGCTTGCGGCAGGGATCTTGGCGTGGGACTACTTCGTGCGCCGGAAATCGCGTCAAAGAATCAAAAGCTGGCTTACTCGAAAACTTCTAAGCTTCGTCTTGGTGGCGAGCGTAACGCCTGTGCTGCCTTGGTGGGTTCCCGCAGGGCAGCCGCCGCAAAATTTCATGTCTTTGATTCACACCTATCCCGGCCTACCATCCGGCCTGGCTTGGCTGGCCATATCCCTGGTCATCATCGCGCTCTGTTGCAACAGTGAATCGCGTCTGGCCTTGCTAGGCACGGGACGCGTCCTCGGCGCCGTCAGCGTGGCTTCCCTATTCGTGTTGCTGACACTTACCGTTCTTGGCTGGGCCTTGGCCTCCTGACATCCAGCGGCCAGTATCATGACATCGAACAGAAGCCCCTCATTCGAGCGGCTTCCCCTCCACAATCTCCCGCACAATCTCCTTCGCCCTGGTTTGGTCCTCGGGTAACACCATTACCTTAATCCGCCCGTTTTCTTCCTCGCTGCGGCACAGCATATCGCTCTCGTGCAGCGACATTTCGATCATATCTTTGGTGTCCCTGTGGGCGTCCTCTCCCGACCACACTTCCACCGTTGCATCCTCCGGATAACGGGGACCCAGCCAATCATTGGCGTCGGCCATGGCGTCGCGCAGCCCTTTTGCAAAGTCCGCCGGTTCGCGATCCGGTGCCGGCAACAGGGGCAGGGTGTCTTCGCCCGTCTCTTGGTCCGTTCCGAATGCCTCCTTGATCGCCAGTTCCGCCTTCTCATACAACGACGCCGGCACGCCAAGCTCATACGGCGAGTGATTGGCAAAATTGAACAGGTGATCCTGCCGGTGAATCGTCTTGTGAGGAATCCCGGCTTCGTCGAGTACCGTACACAATTCTGCACAGACCCGGGCGTCTGTCCCTTTCCAAAAGGAGCAAAACGGATCCTCATTCGGATCTCCCGGTTGCGCGGGCAGGCGGCCTGCGCCGGGATAGGTGTAGCTCGCGGCTGCACCGTCGCCGTCAACCCGCTGCAGACGGTCAAGTTGGCCCACGCCGGGCTGCTCCTCCACGAGAAACACATGGCAATCGGCACACGATGTATACCCCTGCCGATATTCCGCCCCACATTTCGGACAAATCATTTCGCCAGTGTACCCCAACCCTTTTCGCCACGTGCTCTCGCCGGTCGAACCTTTGCCTGGTAGCTCGCCAAGTCCTTTCTCTTGGTTTGAATCTTCGACTCTTGCTCGCATCGGCTCGGCCCCTCTTGGGTAGTCACGCTTCCCAACCCCTACTCCCGGTCGGTCCCTCGCAAGCCGATAACTCCTTTATTTGCCACACATACGAAGACCGGGGCCCCGCCCTGCCGAGCCCGGGAGGCAGAGTTGCCGCCCGCTCTGCGTCTTTTTCTCCACGGTGGCCGTATGGCTTGTGTTATGACCTGTTTTCCGGCCTGGGCGGCAAGAACAACGGCGGCTGCAACGGCCCGGCCCGCCGCGGTATGCTTCTCCACCTTCATGCTCGATGATGCTCAGTCCCTGGCCCGCGCGCTCAAGCGCCGCGATCCCGACCTCCTCGACCGGCTCATTGAGCAATACCAGTTCCGTCTGTTCCGCTATTTGCTTCACCTCACCGGCAACCAGCAGAACGCCGAAGACTTTTTCCAGGAAACCTGGCTGCGCGTGCTGGAGCGCGGCCATCAGTACGATGGCAAGTGGAAATTTGAAGCCTGGCTCTTCGCCATCGCCCGCAATCTTGTACTGGACTGGCACCGCCGCAAGAAGCCGCAAAGCCTGGACTCGCTGGCGGGTCCCGATGGAGATGCCGCTGCCTTCGACTTGGAAGATGAAAAATCCGAATCACCGCTAGAGCAGGTGCTCCGTACGGAAGCCAGCAGCAGCGTACAACTGTCGCTCGAAACAGTTCCAGCCGTTTACCGCGAAGTGCTGGTGCTGCGTTTTCAGGAAGAGATGCAGTTGGATGAGATTGCCGGCGTGACGGGTGCTCCGATTTCTACGGTGAAGTCGCGGCTCTATCGCGGTCTCGAAGCCCTGAAAGGAGCGCTGGTAGCGGCCACCTTCTGAGGTGGGCTACTTTGGCCATGCACATGGACGAGACAATTCACCAACGCGCCGCGCAACTGCTGACCGAGCGCCGCATAGAACCTCTTTCTCGGGAGGACGAGCGGTGGCTCGCCGCGCACCTTGCGGAATGCCAGAGGTGCGCCACGGGCGAAGAGCGCATGACCAGCGCGCTCTCGGCATTGCGCACCATGCAGATCACCGTGCCGCGCAACCTGGCTGGCCGCACACAACTGCGCGTTCGTCTGCGCGCCGAAGAACTTCGTGAGCACAGCCCCGCTAGCCGCTTGGTCTGGGCCGTCGCGGCTATGTCCTGGATTCTCGGCCTCGCCACTGCCCCGTTGGTATGGCGCGGGTTTGCGTGGCTCGGCGAGCATACCGGCGCGCCAAAGCTCGCACTGCAATTGGGATTCGTACTGTGGTGGGGATTACCGGCGCTGATCGCGGCGGGCATCGTGCTGTGGCAACGCGAGTGGCGGACGCGAGGGGCCGAGTAAATTCTCAGGAGCAGATAGGAACGACATGAGCACATCCGGACAAGGGGTCTCGAGCGCTTGGAATGAAAGAATGCGGCTGATTCGCTTGCGCCGCAAAAAGGAACGCCCGCGATTTCGCGAAGAGCTGCGCATCATTCCCCGTTGGGTGAAGATTCTGTGCGTGGTTTTGTATGTGCTGGCCATCGCCATTGGCGTGACCGTTGTGAATGTAGCTCCAGACACCAGGTTTCCCGAAATTCGCGACAACACCGCCGCGTCTACGCTCGCCATCATCGGCATTATCACTGGCATGGCCATTCCTACGGCGGCTTTCCTCCTCATGCTGGGCTATGTGTATCGCGACGCGCGACGCCGCAGCATGAATGCTCCGCTGTGGACGCTGCTCGTTTTCATCCTCGCGCCTTCTTCGCTGATCATCGGCCTGATCATCTACCTGCTGGTACGCGAACCATTGCCCTATCCATGCCCGAGGTGCGCCAGCCTGGTTGGGCCGCGCTTCAACTTCTGCTCCAGCTGCAAATGCGACCTGCATCCGAGCTGCCCCAACTGCAAGCAGGAAATCGCTGAGACCGACAAGTTCTGCCCGAATTGCGCGCAGGAACTGAAACCTGCCGAACCTGCTGACGACGCAACGAACGGCTCCCGCCAACCTTGAATGAGGTTAAAGCTTCAGCTGAGCGGTGTATTATGCCGTCACCATGGCACAAATCAACGAGGGGAAAGAAAAAGAACGCTTGCGGAAGTTGTACAGCGGCATGTCCGATGGCGAACTGGAGAAGATCGGCACCGATTCGGCGGCGCTCACTGACGTAGCGAGAAATGCGTTGAGTGCCGAAATGATTGCGCGAGGCATGCCCTCGCTGCCGATGCCGGAAACTGCCGCCATGCGGTCAGAAAGGAAATTGAATGAGATAAAGGCTCAGGCTGCGCTCGAACCGATCATGATTCGCCGCTATCGAGATTTGCCCGAAGCAACGATCGCTAAGAGTATTTTGGATTCAGCGGGCGTTGAGTCTTTCCTTGCTGACGACAATCTGGTCAGGCTTGATTGGTTCTATTCCAATTTGATCGGCGGGGTGAAACTCTTAGTCCACAGGGGAGACGCCGAAGCGGCAGCAAACCTATTAGAGCAGGCGGTCCCGGAAAAATTCGATGTCGAAGGACTGGGGCTGTACGAACAGCCGCACTGCCAGCTTTGCGGGTCTATGGATGTCTCGTTGGATGGCTTGAACAGGCCAGCTTCTTACGCCAGCCTTCTTATCAAGGTTCCGATTCCGATTATTGATCGGGGTTGGAAGTGCCATTCCTGCGGGCACTCATGGGAAGATGACGCTCCTGCCTCTCTAACTTCTTCAGGGGAGTAGATCGCAATACGCAGTTAAAGGATCAAAAGCGCTCGACGGCAAGGGCAACGGCGTTGCCGCCACCGAGGCATAGGGCGGCGATGCCGCGCTTCAGGTTGCGGCGCTGCAGCTCGTACAGCAATGTGACCAGGACGCGCGCGCCGCTGGCGCCGATGGGATGGCCGAGCGCCACGGCACCGCCGTTGACGTTCACCTTTTGCGGATCGAGCTTAAGCTGGCGGGTCACCGCAATCGCCGCTACCGAAAATGCTTCGTTCAGTTCGACTAGATCCACATCTTTGTGGCGATCCCAGCCGGTTTTTTTCAGCAATTTTTCAACGGCCTCTACGGGAGCCATCATCACCCACTTCGGTTCTACGCCGCTTACCGCTTGCGCCACGATGCGCGCCATCGGAGCCTGGCCAAGATTTGCGGCGTTGCGTTCAGTGGTGACAATCACGGCTGCGGCGCCATCATTCGTTCCGGGGGCATTGCCAGCCGTCACCGTTCCGTCTTTTTTGAACGCCGGCTTCAATTTCCCGAGCGCTTCGAGCGTCGTGTCTTCGCGAGGGGATTCGTCGTACTTGATCACCAGCGGCTGGCCTTTTTTCTGCGGCACTTCGATAGGCAGAATCTGCGCTTCAAAAAAACATGACTTGCGGGCTCGCACCGCTTTCTGGTGGCTGTCTAGCGCGAATTTGTCCTGCTCTTCGCGGGTGATGCCGTATTTCTCGGCGACCAGTTCTCCGGTCATGCCCATGTGGAAATTTTCGTACGCGTCCCACAAACCGTCGTTCACCATCGAGTCCACCACCACGCCATTGCCGATGCGATAGCCGGTCCGCGCCTGCGGCAGCAAGTAAGGGCAATTGGACATGGACTCCATGCCGCCGGCGGCAACAATTTCACTTTCGCCGAGCGCCACGGCTTGCGCGGCAAGCGCAACCGCTTTGAGGCCTGAGCCGCACACCTTGTTGATGGTCATGGCGGCGACCCGCGGATCGCAGCCACCTTTGAGCGCGGCCTGGCGTGCGGGATTCTGACCCAGTCCGGCTTGCACGACGTTGCCGAGAATCGCTTCGTCAATTTGTGTCGGATCGAGGCCGGCGCGCCGCGCGGCTTCAGCGACCACTTTGCCGCCAAGCTCCGGCGCAGAAAATGGCGTGAGACCGCCCTGAAATTTGCCAATGGGCGTACGGACCGCCGAGAGAATTACAGGAGTTTCCATCGTGCTGCCTCCAACTCCCGATTATAGCGCGGCGCTCGAGGCAACGCCGACAAGCGGAGAACGCCCGCGAACGATACTACGACTCGTCGGCGGAAGGGCCGTATAGGCCGGGAACCGGCACGTTGAGCAAGCGCAGATACATGGTCAGTTGCGCGCGGTGATGGATCATGTGGTTCATGACCATGCCGCGCAGGCAAGCGAGACGGGGCATAGTGAAAATTTCCTTGCCGCCTGCGAGCAGTGTCCAATTTACGTTGAAATCGGGGTCGGAAGCTTGGCTAAGGGCGGTGCGCGCTTCTTTCGATTCCTTGTCGAAGGCGGCGAGAAGTTGTTGCGTGTTATCGATTTTCGGCGGCTCGTATTGCGGACCGTCCACGGGGGCGTAGTCGAGATTTTCCGTTTTTAGCGTCATGGTGTACCAGCCGGGGATGGTGCCGACGTGAGCGGCCAGCCAGCCGAGCGTGCCGGATTTTTCGTGCGGCTTCCAGTTCCATTTTTCCGTGGGAACGCGCTCCAGCACCTTGCGCGTGCCGGCCATTTCCTGATCGAATTCGGGGAGTAAAGATTGCGCGATAGACATAGAACCTCCAAGAATTTTTGCGTCGCAGCGGGAAAGACTATAGGCGAAGAAAAGGCGAATTGTCAACAAGCTTTCTCAGGAAACTTTGTGGCCATCGAGAAAGGCGGAAAAAACGGGACCTGGTACCCACACTCCAAAGTAGAATGCGCGTATGGCACACGAACGGACGGACTCGTATCTGAAAGATTCGATTGCGCTTTTTCAGTACTACAAGAAGTTGGGAGAGAACGCGATCGCGCAGTGCCCCGACGCGGGACTGTTCGGTACGCTCGACGACGAGAACAATTCCATCGCGATTGTGGTGAAGCACATGACCGGCAACATGCGGTCGCGGTGGACGGAATTCTTGACGAGCGACGGCGAGAAAGCCAATCGCAACCGGGACTCGGAGTTTGAAGCGCCGCCAAAGACGCGAGCGGAGATTCTGGATTTGTGGGACGCGGGTTGGAAGTGCGTGTTCACAGCGCTCGAACCGCTCGCCGACGCGAGCATGACGAAAACAGTCACCATTCGCGGCGAGGAACATTCGGTGATGCAGGCCATCAACCGGCAGATCGCACATTATTCATATCACGTGGGACAGATTGTGCTGCTGGCGAAGCACTTCGCAGGAGCGAACTGGAAGGCGCTGACGATTCCGAAGAAACAGTCGGCAGCGTTCAACGCCGACGTAACGGCGGGCCGGAAGTCGCAGCGGTGACCGAAACGGAGATTAGCCTCGCGCAGAGACGCTGAGCGGAGTGCTGACCAGGAAGTAAGTACCGACGGCAAGGTGCAAGGTACAAGCGATGACGGCTGAATGCAACGCGCGAGGAAGAGACTGCCCGGCCCGGAAATTCGAACGAGAGGAGCAAAGTTATGTCCCCTGATTATTTCGAGCTGGATGGCCGGGTTACGCGGCGGAGATTTCTGGAGATTGCGGCCAGTATTACGGCGATGTGCGCGACGCGAGCGGATTTGTGGGCCGCGGAGGAACGCGGCGGGATTCCCTACAAGACATTGGGGAGCACCGGTGAAAAAGTTTCGGCGATTGGACTGGGCGGGTATCACATTGGGCAGCCGGCGGATACCGAGAGCATACGGATCATCCGCACCGCGATTGATGGCGGCATCAATTTCATGGACAACTGCTGGGACTACAATGACGGCGCGAGCGAAGTGAAGATGGGCAAGGCGTTGCGCGACGGCTACCGCCAGAAAGTTTTTCTGATGAGCAAGATCGACGGGCGCGACAAAAAAACCGCGGCGGCGCAGATCGATGAATCGCTGAAAAGGCTGCAGACGGACCACATCGACCTGATGCAGATGCACGAAGTGATTCGCATGAGCGATCCGGAGCGGGTGTTTATGCCGGGCGGCGGAATGGAAGCGCTGAGCGAAGCGAAAAAAGCCGGGAAGGTCCGCTTTATCGGATTTACAGGGCACAAGAGCCCGGACATTCATCTGCACATGTTGAAAACGGCGGATGAGCACAAGTACCGGCTGGATGCCGTGCTGATGCCGGTAAACGTGATGGACGCGCACTTTGAGAGTTTTGTGCGAAAGGTGATGCCGGTGCTGGTGGAAAAGAAGATCGGCATTCAGACTATGAAACCGATGGGCGGTGGAATTATTTTGCAAAGCAAGGCGGTGTCGGCGCCGGAATGCCTGCGATTTGCGATGAGCCAGCCGACCGACGTGGTGATTACGGGCTGCGATTCGTTGGAAATCGTGCAGCAGGCGCTCAATACGGCAAGGAATTTTAAGCCGATGAACCAGGAAGAGATCGCTTCGCTGCTCGGCAGGACGGAATCGGCCGCAGCACAGGGAAAGTTTGAGCTGTATAAGACATCGCAGAATTTTGACGGGACGGCGCACAATCCGCAGTGGCTGGGAAGCTAAGCTGCCATCGGGCACAGGCACAGGCCTTTCACAAGCTTACGGAATTATAGTAAGGTAGCGGGCACGAGGAAAAGCCATGAAGCTTGCCCGAATTGCTGGCGCCGCGTTGATTCTTTCTCTCCCCATTGCCCTTCTCACCCTAGCGGCTAGGCCGAGACCTTCGTCCGTGGAGGACGAAGTGCGCAATTTTGAGCAGCGGGCGAATGCTGCTTACGAAGTCAACGATCTGCCGAAATATTTTTCTTTCTACGCGGCGGATTTTTCGCAATTTCTGCCGGAAGGGCGCAGCGACCTCGAGGCTTACGAAAAGGAATGGACCGCGTATATCGGCGAAGGCAACCGCGTGCAGAAAGTGGATATTTCTGATTTGCACGTCCAGGTGGGGCCGCACCAGGACACCGCAGTCGCCAGCTACTTGTTGCACGTGCGCAGCAAGCTGAAGGACGGGAAGATCACCGACGAGTATAACCAAGAATCCGACGTGATCTTCAAACGGAATGGCGAGTGGAAGATCGTGTTCCTGCATTACTCGGCGGCTCCCAAGAAGTAAAACAGGGGGCCGGCGACATACTTTAAGCAGCGTGGGTGATTTGGGAACGGCATGACCGAAGGCTCCGACGATAAGAAACTTGGTATGTACCGGCGGATCACCCGCCGGGATTTTCTGAACGGCGTGGCGGTGGGAACCAGCGGAGCGTTGGCCGGGTCGGTGCTACCACCCTTTGCACTGGAAACAGTCGCGCGATCATCGGCTGCGCAAGATCAGCCGGGCTACAATCCACCCGCGCTTACCGGACTGCGCGGTAGCCATGTGGGCTCGTTCGAAGCGGCGCACGCGGTTCGCGACGGAAAAGCGCCGGCGAAAGGCGGGCAAGCTGCCGATACCAAAGAAACCTACCATCTGGTGATTGTCGGCGGCGGAATCAGCGGGCTTGCGGCGGCGCATTTCTGGCGCGCGAAAAATCCAAACGCGCGCATTCTGATTCTGGACAACCACGACGACTTCGGCGGACACGCAAAACGAAATGAATTTCGCAGCATCGAGCGAACCCTGCTGGCGAACGGCGGAACGTGGGCCATCGAGTCGCCTTTCCCTTACAGCAAGGTGGCGCGCGGGCTGATGGATGAACTCGGAATCCATCCCGCGGCGCTGGAAGCCAAGAGTTATCGGAAGAATGTTTACAAACACCTATCGAGCGGGGTCTTTTTCGACCAACAGACGTTCGGAGCCGACCGGCTGGTCGCGCCGGCTCCGGGCGGGCGAAGAGGCGGAGGGAGCGCCGAAGAATGGAGGAATTTTCTCGAAAAATCGCCGCTGTCGCCGGAAGTCCGCAAAGACATTTTGCGGTTGGAAACGGAAGCGGACGATTACTTTCCCGGCCTGACTTCCGCGGAAAAGAAAGACAAACTCTCGCGCATCAGCTACAAGGGTTTTCTTCTGGATGTAATCAAAGTTCATAAGAACGTTCTTCCTTACTACCAGACACGAACGCACAGCCTGTTCGGCGTGGGGATCGACGCGGTGCCGGCGCTGGATTGCTGGATATTGCAGCAGCCGGGGTTCCAGGGATTGAAACTGGAGCCCGGCCCGCACCCGCGCATGGGCTACACGCCGAAAGGATTCGCATCTCCCAAGGAGCCTTACGAATTTCACTACCCGGATGGCAACGCCACAATTGCCCGGATGCTGGTAAGAAAAATGATTCCGGCGGCGGCAGCGGGACACGATGCGGAAGATATCGTTACAGCGAAATTCGACTACGCGCAGCTCGACAAGGCGGATGCGCCGGTACGCATCCGGTTAAGCAGTATCGTGACCGCGGTAAGTCACGCCGGGCCAGCGGAGCAGGCTAAGGAAGTGGATGTAACCTACGTGCGAGACGGGCGACTGGCGAGCGTGCATGGGAAAAATGTGATTCTCGCCTGCTGGAACATGATGATTCCCTATGTTTGCGCGGAACTGCCGGAAAAACAGAAGGAAGCGCTGCACTACGGCGTGAAAGTGCCGGTGGTCTACACTTCGGTGGCGATTCGTAACTGGGAAGCGTTTGAGAAACTCGGTGTGCACACGATCGCCTGTCCGGGGATGTATCACTACGAGATGAAGCTGGATTTGTGCGTAGACCTTGGCGGGTATGAGTCGCCAAAGACGCCGAACCAGCCGATTCTGGTGCGGCTGGAGCGTACGCCGTGTTTGCCCGGCTTGCCGGAAAGGGATCAGCATCGAGCGGGCCGCGGCGACTTGCTCTCGACGCCATTCGAAACGTTTGAGCGGAACATCCGGGACCAATTCGCGAGAGTGCTAGGGCCCGGCGGGTTTGATGCGGCGCGCGACATCACGGCGATCACCGTGAATCGGTGGCCGCATGGCTACGCTTACGAATACAACTACCTGTTCGACCCGGAATGGCCCGCGGGCGAAAGTCCTTGCGAAATCGGGCGCAGGCGGTTTGGGCGAATCGCGATCGCCAATTCCGATGCCGGCGCCGCAGCTTATACCGACGGGGCCATGGATCAAGCGTGGCGCGCGGTGGAAGAACTGCACAGCAGGTGATCCCGCGAGCCCGCGACGCCGAAGGAAATTGCCTTACCGATGAGCGAAGAAACGCCAAAGCTTTCCTCCGACCATGACCTTGGCATGCATCGTGCCATTCCGCGCCGCGATTTCCTGAACGGCGCGGCAATGGCCCTCGGCTCGGCGATGCTGCCAACTACGCTGCACGCGAACGAAGGCGGCGACGAATTGCAAAACCATGCTGGCTATGATCCGCCAATTTCCACCGGCTTGCGCGGAAGCCATCCCGGTTCCTTTGAAATCGCGCATCGCTTGCGCGACAAGACGTTTTGGAAGAGCGCTCCTGCGCCGCGCGCGCTTGCGGAGAAATACGACCTTGTCGTGGTGGGTGGCGGCATCAGCGGCCTGGCCGCCGCTCACTTTTATCGCGAAAAGGCGGGCCCCCACGCAAAGATACTGATCCTGGAAAATCATGACGACTTCGGCGGGCACGCCAAACGAAATGAGTTTCATTTGGGCGGCAAGTTGCAGCTCTTGAACGGCGGGACGATGTTGATCGACAGTCCCACACCGTACAGCGCTGAAGCCAGCGCGCTGATGAAGAAGCTCGGCATCGACCCGATCGTGCTCGATAAGAAGTGTACCGATCATCGCTTCTATCGCTCACTCGGCCTGAACAGCGGCGTCTTCTTCGATCGCGAAACCTTTGGACAGGACCGCTTGTCGCAAAGTCCTCGCGAGTTGGAAGAGGAGCCCGGAGAGAGCGAGGGAACAGAATCGCGCTGGCGAGAATTTTTGGCGCAAGCACCACTTGCTGATTCGGTGCGCCGCGACATTTTGCGTCTGGAAACGCAGAACACGGATTATTTGCCCGGACTCTCCTCGGCGGAAAAGAAAGACCGCCTCGCACGCATCAGCTACAAAGACTTCCTGATGAACATTGCGAAAGTGGATCCCGGCGTTGTGGCGTTTTATCAAACGCGAACCAACGGCGAATGGGGCGTGGGGATTGACGCGGAGTCCGCGCTGGATTGCTGGGCGCTCGGACTACCTGGTTTTCAGGGACTGAAGCTCGACAAAGGCTCGGCGCCACACATGAGCTACTCCGCCGCTGGATATGCAAAGGGCGGCTCGGACCGCTTTCATTTTCCCGACGGCAACGCGTCGATCGCACGACTGCTAGTGCGCCATCTGATCCCCGATGCCCTGCCCGGCCATTCCGTCGAAGACGTTGTCACCGCGTCGGTCAACTACGCGCGCCTCGATTCCCCCCAATCCACCACGCGGATTCGCCTGAACAGCACGGTAGTGCGCGTTCGCAACGGGACCAAGCCGAATGAGGACCCGCATCGAGCCACCGAGGTTGACGTGACATACGCAAGCGGCAACGAAGTTTTCACTGTCCGCGGCGCTGCGTGCGTTCTGGCCTGCTGGAACATGGCCATTCCTTACCTATGTCCGGATCTGCCGGAAGCACAAAAAGAGGCCCTGCATTATCTGGTGAAGGTTCCTCTGGTGTACACGAGCGTTGCTTTGCGCAACTGGACGGCTTTCCAGAAGCTGGGGGTATCGACGATTTATTGTCCCGGCGCGTATTGGAATTCTGTCGGCTTAAACTGGGCTGTGAACATCGGCGACTACCGCAGCCCGCGTTCTCCCGAAGAGCCGATCCTGGCGCACCTTAGCCGCACGCCCTGCAAGCCCGGGCTGCCGGCGCGCGAGCAGCACAAAGCCGGCCGCATGGAACTGCTGGTCACCACTTTCGAAACCTTCGAGCGCAAGATTCGTGACCAGCTTGCGAGAGCCCTTTCACTGGGGGGCTTCGATCCCGCGCGCGACATCGAAGCGATTACCGTCAATCGCTGGCCGCACGGCTACGGTTATGAATACAATCCGCTCTTTGATCCGGACTGGCCGGAGGGAAAAGCGCCACACATAGTAGGACGGAAACGGTTCGGCCGCATCGCCATCGCAAATTCCGACTCGGGCGCGACGGCCTACACCGACGTTGCGATCGACCAGGCGCACCGCGCCGTCAGTGAATTGCTCGCCGGCTGAGCCCCACCCGACCCTTCCCTGTGGATCGTTGGCGTTTCGCGTCCTCCGGCCCGCTGGGCTTGCTTTGGTGCGACGATAGGACCACTCTTTTGAACGAGGCCGCAGCCCCATGCCGAGACTGCAAACCACTGAAGATGTCCGCCTGGAAGACAATCGCGCGCGCAAGGAATATTGGAAGCGCTGGGGACCGTATCTTTCCGAGCGGCAATGGGGCACGGTGCGCGAAGATTACAGCGCAGGCGGAACGGCGTGGGAATCATTTCCGCACGACCACGCGCGTTCGCGGGCCTATCGCTGGGGCGAAGACGGAATCGCAGGGATCAGCGACCGGCACCAGATTATTTGTTTTGCGCTGGCGTTGTGGAATGGCCGCGACCCCATTTTGAAGGAGCGCGTGTTCGGGCTGACCGGCAACGAAGGCAATCACGGCGAAGATCCCAAGGAATATTACTTTTATCTGGATTCGACGCCGACGCACAGCTACATGCAGATGCTGTACAAATATCCGCAAGCGGAATTTCCCTACCAGCAATTGGTGGAAGAAAACCGGCGTCGTGGCCGCAGCCAGCCGGAGTTTGAGCTTTACGACACCGGAGTCTTTGGTGAAAACCGCTACTTCGATGTATTTGCGGAGTACGCGAAGGGCGGCGACGAAGATATCTTCATCCGGATTACCGCGTGGAACCGGGGTCCGGAGAATGCAACGCTGCATCTGCTGCCGACGCTGTGGTTCCGCAACACCTGGTCCTGGGGCAAGGACCTGCGGCGCCCCACGATTCGCCGCGGCACGCCGTTGAATGACGTTCTCACGGCGGAATTGCAGCACTGGCAGTACGGCAAGCGCTGGCTGCTGGCCCACGGTCAACCCCAATTTCTTTTCACGGAGAATGAAACGAACAATGCTCGGCTGTTCGGCACGCGGAACCGCTCGCCATACGTGAAAGACGCGTTCCACGACTATGTAATCCATGAGAAGAAGTCGGCTGTAAATCCCGATCAAGCTGGCACCAAGATGGCCGCGCACTATCGTTTTGATATTGCATCAGGGCAATCCTGCACGCTGAAGTTACGGCTGACCGACATCGAACCTTTGGGCGGGTTGGATCCGGACCTGGGACAAGTTGGCGCGATCACTTCGCCGGGGCATCAAGAGCGCCAGCAAGAGGTTCCCGGAACCAACGATTTTGGGGCCGGCTTCGACCGTCTTTTCGAACTTCGCAAGACGGAAGCGGATGAATTTTTCGCTTCGCGCATCCCCGAGCAGCTTTCCACCGACGCGAAAAACGTGATGCGACAAGCGTATGCCGGCATGCTGTGGTCCAAGCAGTTTTATCACTACGACGTAAAGACCTGGCTGGAGGGCGACCCGGCCGGTCCCGCGCCGCCGAGCGCACGCTGGCGCGGTCGCAACAAAGATTGGGCGCATCTCTACAACGACGATATCGTTTCGATGCCGGACAAGTGGGAGTATCCGTGGTATGCGGCATGGGACCTGGCGTTTCACACCATTCCGTTGGCGATTGTGGATCCGGATTTCGCAAAGGAGCAGCTCATCCTGCTGCTGCGCGAGTGGTACATGCATCCGAACGGGCAGCTACCGGCTTACGAGTGGGCGCTCGGCGACGTGAACCCGCCGGTGCATGCCTGGGCCGCATGGCGAGTTTATAAAATCGAGCGGCGCATTCGCGGCGTAGCCGATCGCGGGTTTCTGGAGAAAGTCTTTCACAAACTGTTGCTGAATTTCACGTGGTGGGTGAATCGTAAGGACCCGGACGGGGCGAATATCTTTCAGGGCGGCTTTCTCGGGCTGGACAACATCGGAGTGTTTGATCGCTCGGCCCCTCTTCCAACCGGCGGCCACCTGGAGCAATCAGACGGCACCAGCTGGATGGGAATGTATTGCCTCAACATGCTGGCGATGGCGCTGGAGTTGGCCAAAGAGGATCCGGCATACGAAGACGTCGCGAGCAAATTTTTCGAGCACTTCGTTTACATCGCGCGGGCGATGAACGATTTTGGTTCGGGCGGCGTGTCGCTGTGGGACGAAGAGGACGGCTTCTACTACGACGTGCTGCACTTGCCGAACGGCGAAGAACATTTCTTGAAGATACGGTCGATGGTGGGACTGATTCCGCTGTTCGCTGTGGAAACGCTAGAGCCAGAAATTATCGATCGTTTGCCAGGTTTCAAGCGGCGCATGCAGTGGTTCATTGACAACCACCCGGACGTCCCCGAGCACATCGAAATGACGCAGCGATCCGCGCGCGGTGTGCGGCGCTTGCTGTCGCTGGTAAGCCGGAAGCAGCTCAAACGAGTGCTGGCGCGCATGCTGGACGAAACAGAATTTCTTTCACCTTACGGAATTCGCGCGCTGTCTAGATATCACCTCGACCATCCCTACGAGGTGTATGTGAACGGCACGACCAACCGCGTGGACTATGAGCCGGCCGAATCCACGACCGGACTTTTCGGCGGCAATTCGAATTGGCGCGGGCCGATTTGGATGCCCGTGAACTACCTGCTGATCGAATCGCTGCAGAAGTTTCATCACTACTACGGTGAAGACTTCAAAGTTCCTTGTCCGTCGCGCTCGAGAGCGGATTCGGACCTTTGGCAGGTCGCCGGCGAACTCTCGCGCCGCCTGTGCCACATTTTTGTTCGCGGCCGGGACGGCCGGCGCCCAGTGGCCGGGGCATTGGAAAATTTCCAGTCTGATCCCCACTGGCGCGATCTGATTCTCTTCCACGAATACTTCCACGGCGACAACGGCGCAGGCATCGGCGCCAACCACCAGACGGGCTGGACCGGGTTGGTTGCCAAGCTGCTCGAACAAAGCGGCGAATGAGCCTGCCGGATGGGCGCTACCCGCAAACCTCGAGTTTCGCTGCGAGTGAAAAAGGCAAACTCGGGCAGCAAACAGTTTCAACCGGGTGGTGTTGCCAGCTCGACGATTTCGTTCGGACGCGAAATTTGTAGAGATTTCGCTGCGGCGGAGCAGCGCGAGTGGCTGATTACCAACGGCATCGGCGGTTTTGCTTCAGGCACCATCGCGGGATCAGCCACGCGCCGCTATCACGGATTGCTTTTCGCGGCGTTGCATCCCCCGGTGGGACGGACGCTGCTCGTCGGGGGGCTCGACGAGATCGTTCGCCTGGGGGATCAAACTTTCGAACTGGCGGCGCATCGTTGGCTTAGCGGCGCTGTTGCGCCCGAAGGATACCAGCACATCGAAGGCTTTCGCCTGGAAGGCACGATTCCCGTTTGGACGTATCGGGCGGGCGCGGCGCGCATCGAGAAACGCATCTGGATGCATTACGCCGAAAATACGGCGGTGGTCCGCTATACGCTGCTGGAGACGGCATCAGCCATCGATCTGGAGTTGAAGGCGCTGGTAAACTATCGCGACTTTCATTCCGTAACCCAGGCCGGCGCGCCTCCAAACGAGTGGCACATGCGCGTCAATCCTGTGGAGCACGGGGTTCAGGTCGTTGCGTTCGACGGCGCCTCACCCTTCTATCTGAAATCCCGGGATGCGACGTGCGAGCCACAACATGTCTGGTATCGCGATTTCCTGTTGCCACTGGAACGGGAGCGTGGCCTCAATGACCACGAGGACCAGCTCTTTGTCGCGCTCTTTCGCTCGCGCCTGAAGAAAGGCCAGAGCCTGGCAATTGTCCTTTCCACGAACGCAGACGCCGCGCTCGATGCAGATCGCGAGCTAGAGCAAGCGCAACACCGTCAGGCGCAGATTTTGGCGGATGGCGGGAAGCTGTTACGGGCTTCGGCCGAAAACAGTTCCTCGCAGGCCTGCTTGCCGCAACTTCTTTTCGCAGCCGACCAATTTGTCGCCGTTCGTCCACTCCCCGGTCAGGCGAGCGGCAAAACCGTCATAGCCGGCTACCACTGGTTTGGTGATTGGGGCCGTGACACCATGATTGCGCTGCCCGGGCTCGCACTTTCGACCGGGCGGCCGGAAATCGCCAAGGAAGGGCTTCTGGCCTTCTCGCGTTTCGTTGATCGCGGCATGCTCCCCAACAATTTTCCAGACGCTGGTGGAGTGCCTGAATACAACACGATCGACGCGACGCTGTGGTATTTCGAAACTGTACGCCAATATTTCGCGGCAACCCAAGACCTGGCTACGCTCAAAGAGCTCTTCCCTGTTCTGGCCGACATCATCCAAGCTCATCTTGCCGGCACCCGCTACAACATCCAGGTCGACCCCGCCGACGGCCTTCTCTACGGCGGAGGTCCGGGCGCGCAACTCACCTGGATGGACGTCAAGATCGGCGACTGGGTCGTCACGCCGCGCACCGGCAAGCCGGTCGAGGTTAACGCTCTTTGGATCAACGCTCTAGAATCCATGATCGGCTTGGCCGGCGCATTGCGGAAACCTTCGACCAATTACGCAGAGCACGCCGCGCGCGCCCGATCCGGCTTCGCAAGGTTTTGGAATCCTGAACGAAATTGCTGCTTGGACGTGCTCGATGCTCCGGGCATCGGCAACGACCAATCGTTGCGTCCCAACCAGATTTTTGCGGTTTCCCTCAGCGCAAGCCTGCTCACTGCGGAACAGCAAAAAGCCGTTGTGGACAGCTGCGCCCGCGAATTGCTGACACCCTTCGGCCTGCGCAGCCTCGCGCCGGGCGAGCCGGGCTACATCGGCACGTATTCCGGCGGCCCACGCGAACGCGACGCCGCCTATCATCAAGGCACTGTGTGGGGCTGGCTCCTTGGCCCGTTCGTGCTGGCCCACTATCGCGTTTACCACGATCGCGCGGCTGCCCTGAACTTTCTCAAACCGCTGGCGCAAAGCATCGATCGCTACGGGCTCGGCACTCTCGCGGAAATCTACGATGGCGATGCGCCCCACCAGCCTCGCGGCTGCATCGCCCAGGCCTGGACGGTAGCCGAACTCCTCCGCTCCGCGTCCTTCCTCTTATCGCAGCTCTAAGGGGGCGAGTTTTCCGAAACCTAGCGGCCGACTTTCGGGTCAGTTCTTATTGTCCTTTGCCTTTCCCAATCCAAGTTGCTGCGGGCGACCTAGGTGCCTTTTTCGCACGTGGGTCTCGGCCGACGCTGCCTATGTTGACGGCCTTCTCGCGCACCGGAGCATGGCCTCGATACTTCTCTCGACATCCTGGTCCGTCGTGGACCAATTACTTACACTGATCCGCATCGCGGTGCGGCCCTTCCAGACCGTTCCCCCGCACCAGCACGTACCATCCTCCTGGATCGCAGCAATCCTCCGCTGCGTCTCTTCTGGAGTTCCAAAGGAAACGAGAACCTGGTTCAGCACCACTTCGTTCAGCACTTCGAAACCTGCCGCGGCCAAGGCCTCCGCAAACTTTCGCGCCTGCCGGCAATTCTTCTCGACCAGCTCCGCAAATCCCTCTCGGCCGAACGATCGCAAAGCGGCATACACAGGTATGGCGCGAGCCCGGCGCGATTCTTCCGGCACGAACTCGTGCGGGTCCCGCTCGCTTCCTGTCGCCACAATGTAGGCAGCCGCAAGCGACATCGCGGCGCGGTGGGCCTCTTCATCCGCGCAAAACACGATTCCGCAGTCATAGGGAACGTTGAGCCATTTGTGCCCATCGGTGGCGATGGAATCGGCTTTTTCGATTCCGCGCACTAGCGAAGCCCGCTCGGGCGAAGCTGCAGCCCACAGGCCGAACGCACCATCGATGTGCAACCACGCGCCCCGCTCCTTGGCGATTTCAGCGATCTCCGCCAGCGGATCGAACGCGCCGGTGTTCACGTTGCCGGCCTGCGCGCAAACAATGGCTGGTCCAGCATGGCCGCGCATTGCGGACTTCAACTCAGCGGCGCGCATCCGGCCCTGACTATCCGTCGGAATTCGCCTCACGCGGTCTGCGCCCAGGCCCAGCAGTCGGAGCGCCATCGCGATGGTGTAATGCGCTTCTTCGCCTACAAAAACCTCGATGGGCGGTGCGCCGAACAAGCCGTTCGCCTCAACATTCCATCCCGCGTTCTGCAACACGCGATGGCGCGCCGCGGCCAGTGCCGTGAAGTTCGCCATCTGGCACCCGGTCACAAAACCAAAACTCATTGTCGGCGGTAGCCCTGCCAGTTCGCGCAACCATGCGCCGGTGATCTGTTCGACGACTGCGACAAGTGGAGACAGCACATAGATGCCGCAGTTCTGGTCCCAGGACGACACCAGCCAGTCCGCGGCGACCGCGGCGGGAACGCTGCCTCCCACTACAAAACCGAAATAGCGCGGGCCCGCCGTCGCCACCGTCCCTCGCATTCCCGCATTCGCCAGCACCTCAACGACCGTTTCCGCGTCGGCTCCCCGCGGAGGAAGCGGCCCGCCGAGCATCGCACGCAACTCGTCGGCCGAAGCTGTCGCCTGTACGGCTCGCTCCCTAAGCGATGCGAACCATGTCGCGGCATGACGCCGCGTCATCTCGAGCAGCATCGACATCTCCTCGTACTGCGCACTCATCCCGTAGGAAACTCGTCCAGCCTCAGCGGAACCGGCCATGCCCCACCTCTCCACATCTCCCCTATTACTGCCATTCCAAGCGAAGCAGCCCGCTTTCCCTTGAATTCCGCCAAGCGAATGTCGGCCTGCGCAGGCGAGGAATCTCTGCTCAAGGTTGATGCGATGAATTGTAGACGCTAGCGTCGGCGGGCTCGGCCGCCAGTGCCACATCCAAAATGGTTGCCGACCGACTGTTTCCCTAGAACCGCCCACTTCGAGACGAACTTTGGTGTTGCTTGTCGCGGCCTGGTCCGGTTGGCCGGCCGAGCCTCAATTGTCGTTCACCCAAGAAGACCGGCAACGCCACGACAGGCCGTGGCTAGCCGGAGCCCAGCGAATTGCCGTGCCGCAGCTCGAACCTGCACGCTGAAAGCAGTTGAATTCGTCACCGATCCACTGGTCCCTAGCACCGTCACCATGCTCGTGCTTGCGTTCGCTGCGGCCGAAGCTATCAACGAAAAGAACGTCGACTGGCCCGCGCTCAGCTCAATCGGAAATGCCGGAGAGGTGGTTACTCCGGCCGGAAGATTCTGCAGTGATAAACTGACAGTTCCACTGAATCCACCTGAAGCTTGCACACTGACCTGCTGCCCTGAACTGATTCCCTGAATCTGCAGCGGCACAGTGGGGGCTTGGACATTGACGGTGAATCCCGGCGTTGGCGGAGGTGGTGGCGGCGCATGGGGTGGGTTAATTGGCGGAGTTGAAACGCCACCGCCGCCGCATCCGGCTGGCGCGAGCGCAAGAATCAGCAACACGAGGCAAGGCAGGGCTCGCCGTCCTAAAGCCATGGTTTTACTTAGTCCTGGAATAGTCCTGGATTACGTGGCCTTACCACGCCGTCTTATTTGTTTGGTTTACCCCGGTCACGCGCTTAGTGGTCGTAGCGATACCTCAAATCCGCTGGCATCTGCCCTGACCGCGATCGCGTGTTGTAGTCCAATTCGTAGCCAAGGTGCGGGGCGTCGGAGGGATACTCGTCGCCCGCGACGTACGGATACGGCTTCATGCTGTGCTTCGGCAGCGGCTCCACGGTGAAGGCGTGCGCGGCGTAGAAGTCCATGTCCTTCTCGAAGCCATCCGCCATAAAGAAGTAGTCGCGCACCCAGCCCGCCGGCAGCGCAGGCAGCCGCCGCGCATCGAAGTCCAGCTTCACGCCTTCGCCGGAGCTAAAAATCGCGAAGCGGTCATCGGCGGCATCGAGCAGCGACTTTACCTCGCCATAGCGCGTATAGTTCCCTGCCGCTCTTGCGTACGGCCCAGTCTTGCTGCGATGCGCGTAGGAATACACCGTGTCGCTCGCCGGGGTCAGCCGGATCTCTTTCGGGAAGCCGAGAAAATCGAGCGAAGCGTGCGCCAGCGGCACTGCGGTCACACGAGAGGTCTCTTGGTCTCCCGGGGAAATGGAAGTTTGGTCAATCCGAATCGCGTCCCAATAAATTTTCAGATTATTGACGATGCGAATCCGCCGCGTGCCCGCGGGAAGTCTTCCCGTCAGGTCCGCGACCATGGTTCGCGCGAGCCCAGCGGGAAAGCCCATGTCGTCCACGACGCGAACCCACTTCCCGCTCGCGTCCAGCGCTTCGACATAAGGAGGAATCACTTTCACGCCAGCCTGGTCCGCGGCGTACATCGAAGTGGCCGTGAAATAGTCGGTGTAGCCGTCAAGAATCAGCCGCAGCGGCAGGCGCGGATTCCATTCGCCGAGATCAAGCTCGACCCAGTGCAGCTTGGCGAATCCGACAAACGGCAGTCCGTCGAAGTCACTGACGTAGTTGCGGTCGCGCTTCGCAAGGAGCGGCAGCACATCATGGCCGCGGTCGTCCCATGCACCCAGGGGAGCGTGAGCGTTGCCCGTCGGCACCACGCCAAACTCCGGGAAAGGAGGGGTCGCCGCGAACCGCTCATTCGGATAGACGTCGTAGCTTGCCGGATGATCGATCGCCAGCAGCTTCACCTGATCGAGATAAACCGTTTCTTCCATCGGCTCGAGAAAGCGGAAGCTGAGTAAACCGTCGCGCGGCCGCGCGGACTTGCCGGAAACCTTCAGGTACTCGGTCGGATCCGGCACATCGCGCTCGCCGGGCGCGACCCAGTGGCCCACCACACCGGGGCCGATCATGTCCGCGATGAACTCATACTCTTTTCCGTTCCATGCGAAAAGAATCGGACACGAACTGCCGCGACGGTCGAGTTCGGCGACTTGCTGCGATTTTCGGCCGTCGAGTTTGATTTCGTCCTGCGGCACGCCGGTCGGCCACAGCAAGCGCACCACATCGGCACCTTTTTCACCACCGAGCCCCACGTGAATCGGCAATGCGTTTTGCCCCAGGTAGCCGGAGGCGCCGGGAACTTCAAATTTTTGTGCGAGCTCCCCGGCGTAAACTTCGACCTTGGTTCCGATCGCGCTTTTGTTGTCGTTCAGCGCTTTCAGGTCGAGTTCGATCCAGCCATTTTTTTCTGCGCCTTCGTTTTTCAGCAAGACCGGAGCGCCGTCGGCTTGTGTCACCACCAAATCCATGCCGCCCATCCCGGAAACATCGGCAGCAACAATCGCGATCGGCTTCGTGAGTTTCACCGTTTCGAGTTTCGCGTCTTTCGTCGCGTCGGCAAAATTCCCCGCGCCGAGATTTCGCATCAGACGAATTTCTCCGCCGTTCGCGCCTTCACCGACCGCGACCAGATCAATCCAGCCGTCGTTGTCGTAGTCCACTGCGGCAATTCCCGCTCCGCTCTTCCAGCCAAAATCCGGAAGCGCAACGCGTTCAAGTCCTTTGCCTTCTTTGTTGCGCCAGAGAGAAATTCCCGGCGCTCCCGTATGCGTGAACGCCAGGTCCATCCATCCATCTTTGTCAAAGTCGAACGAGACTACACCGACCGCTGGAGGCAAACCTTGTTTCGCGAAATCAATCCCGTCGACGGGCTTGAATTCGCCTTCGCGCGGATTCAACAGAATCGCCGCGCCTTTCGCTCCTCCGGCGAGTACGAAATCAATTGCGCGGTCATTGTTAAAGTCGGAAGTGACGACCGAACCGTTCGTGCCAGCGACGCCGATCGCGCTCTCTTTCGACACGTCGGTGAAGGTACTGTTGCCGTTGTTGCGCCACAGAACGTTGTGCGCCGCGCCGTCGGATTTTGCGGTGATGTAGAGATCGAGATCGCCGTCGTGATCGTAGTCCACAAACGTCAGACCTGTAGAACCAGGCTCCGGTTTGATACCCACGGTTTTGGTGACATCGGTGAATTTGCCGCCGCCGTCGTTGTGAAACAGATGCACTCCGTCCGTCATGCACACGGCGAAATCGGTGTTGCCGTCGTTGTCGTAGTCGCCGGCGGCACATCCGAGGCCGCTGCCGTTCAAGATGATGCCGGAGGATTTCGTCACATCCTCCAAGGTGCGGTTGCCAGAGTTGTGCAGCAAACGCACCAAACCGCTTTCCGTGGCGCTGACGAGCAACAGATCGGGTTTGCCGTCGCCGTCATAGTCGAAAAAACAAGCGCCGGAGCTTGCTCCGACGCGGAGCGGTTCGCGAGTGAACTTCACCGGAATCGCGGCGGGCGCTTTGGGCAAGCTATTCTTGGAATATTCGGCGAGCGAGAATCTCCCCTGGTCGCCGTAGCCCGCGCCAAACGGCGTTCCGATTTTCGCAGCGGTCATTTTCTGGAATTTCTGCAGATGTTCTTTGGCGCTTTCCGCGTCGCCTTTGCGCTGATAGGCCTTGGCTAAACCAAATTCTGCGGAGGCGTGATACGGAAAGACAGCCAGTGCGGACTTGTACGCTGCGATCGCTTGGTCATATTTCTGCAGCTGGGTATTCAGATATCCGACGAAATAGAACGCATCTGGTTCGTCGGGCGCTATTTTCGTGACGTGCTGAAAGGCCTCGATGGCTTTTTCGTGTTCAGCGGTGTCCTTGTAAACCAGGCCGAGGTTGTACCAGCCGTAGGGATCATCAGGAAGCTTGGCGGTCGCCTCGAGCAGAGCGGCTTTCGCTTGGTCGGATTTCTGCTGCGCCAGGAACGCGATGCCGAGATTGAGTTTTGCGAGCGCGAAGCCAGGCTGAATTTTCAGCGCTGCTTCAAATTGTTTTTGCGCTTCGCCGAAACGCTGCTGGCCCATGTAGGCGACGCCGATGCTATTGAAGCGCGCGGCCTCGGCGCCGGCTGCGTCGGGATCGGCGAGGGAAGCTACCGGAACAACGCGCCCATGCTTTTCGGCGAAAACCTTGGCGAAAGGGAGAAGCGTTCCAAGCAATATCGCAACACCCACAAAGGAATAGGCACGACGAGCGCGCATTCGCATGAGTTAGAGATTATCCTGTCTCGGGCAGAAATCGGAAGGCCTTCACAGACCAATCATGACCGAACTTCATTACCTTTCGCTGGCGGAACTTTCCCGAAAAATCAAGGACAAAAAGGTTAGTCCGCAAGAGGTAACACACCACTACTTAGAGAGGATTGAGAAACTGCAGCCGAAGCTGAATGCTTTTGCTCATGTGCATACCGAAGGCGCAAAGAGGCAGGCACAATCCGCCGGCGAAGCGATACTGTGCGGAGACGGAATCGGGCCGCTGCAGGGGATTCCTCTGACGGTGAAGAGTTCGATCGACGCGGCAGGGTGGCCGTGCGCGGCGGGTTCGCTACTACGGAAGGACTACCGGCCGAGCGGAGACGCGGCGCTGGTGCGGCGGTTGCGCGCGGCGGGCGCAATTTTCTTGGGGAACACGACGACGCCGGAATTCCTGATGGCGTACGAGACGGACAATCGAGTTACCGGCAAGACCAGCAATCCGTGGAACGTGGAATTTTCTTCAGGCGGATCAAGTGGAGGCGAGGCAGCGGCGATAGCGGCGGGCCTCTCGGCGGGCGGCGTAGGAAGCGATGGCGGCGGCTCGATTCGCGTGCCGGCACATTTTTGCGGGATTTGCGGATTGAAGCCAACGCCGGGGAGGATTCCTTCAAGCGGGCACTATCCGGCGAGCGTGAGCGCGTTTGGCTGGCTGGGAGTCGTTGGACCGATGGCACGCACGGTCGGCGACTTGAAAATTCTGTTCGACGTCTTGCGGGGGACGGATGCGGGGGATGCAATGTCGGTGCCAGGGCAGATCCGCCAAGCGGAAAAAACCGGCGACAAATTACGGATTGGGATTCTGGAAGGTGACGCGCTGGGGCGCGTGACGCCGGAAACGCAAATGGCGGTGCGACAAGCGGCGCAGCTCCTGGCATATGCGGGATTCGAGCTGGAACCTTTCCGGTTGAGCAATCTCGAGCGGGTGCTGGAGTTATGGTGGTTTTTCTTTGGGACGGTGATTAGCGAACTTTTTCAAGGAGAGATTCGCGGTAGGGAGGAATTGCTGAGTCCGGTGTTTCGCGATTATCTGGAAGCGGCGCGGCCAGCGGGATCGCCGCCGATGTCCATGCTGCAATTGGTCGGCATGTGCGCGGCGCGGGACCGCGAACGCGAGCGGGTTCTACAGGTAATGCGCGACGTTCCGATTCTGCTGTCGCCGGTGTGCGTTGGGCCGGCGTTTCGGCATGGCCAAGGCGGCTACACATCTGGGGTCGGTTACCGGGAAGTGATGCGGCATTCGCAATGGCTCAATCTTGTCGGATTGCCGGGAGTGACGGTTCCGATGGGAAAGCGGGCGGAGGGATTACCGATTGGCGTGCAGGTGCTGGGACGACCTTACGAAGACGAGTTAGTGCTGGAAGTGGCGGAGCGGTTGGAAGAGGCACGTGGGACTTGGCAGGCGCCTCCGATTGAGCAGACTGAAGGAAATCGTAGCAAGGAATAGTCCTCGGTGCCGGCCGGATCGGAGGCGCTCGATCAGGGTTGCTGGGCGAGTTCAGGGTTGGGGACGAGACGCTCTTTCATTTTTTCCTGTTCCTCGGCGAGGCCTGAGGCAAAAAGCTTTCTTGCTTCGGCTAACTCGGCTTGGCCCTCTTCTTGGCGGCCCAGGCGGATGAGCAACTGTCCGCGCACGGTGCGGACGTTGTGATTTTTGGGAGCATACTTTTCGGCGGCGTCAAGCTCGGTGAGTGCTTCCTTGTCCTTGCCCTGCCGAATCAGAATCCGACCGACTTCCAGGTGCGATTGAGCTTGGCGAGAGTCGCGAGAGAGCGCCGCGCGAAATTGTTCGAGCGCTTCCTGCTCCTTGCCATCCTGCAGATACAATCGCGCCAACTGCTCGTAGCTATAAGGCAGGTCGGTCTCAAGCGCGATATCCTTGCGGAACTCGGCGGCGGCCATTTCGTGATTGCCCAGATGTTCGTATGCCAAACCGAGATTGAAGTGCAGAAAGGGCAGATTGGGGTCAGCCGCTTCGGCTTTCTTCAATTCGGCTAAAGCGCGTTCGTCGTCGCTATGGTTTAGCAGCGCTTTGGCCATCAGCAGATGAAAGAGCGGCGTGTCACCGCCAATTTCGATCAAACGCCGTGTCGCTTTCTCGTCCAACTCCTTATTGCCCGAATGAAACGCAGAGATTCCCAACACGTATAGATAGACGAACTGATCCGACATTTTCGGCCATAGCGGTTCGAGAGTGCTGGTGGCTTCGCCCGGCCGATCCAAGAACGAATAACAAAGTCCCAGCAGATACCGCGCCTGCAGCGAATCGGCTTGATCGCGGAGGACGGATGCGAGAGGCACGACGGCTTCCTCGTAGTTGCCGCGGTTGTATTCCACCAGGCCGATGTTCAAGCGGATTCCGGACATTTTCGGCGCAAGTTGTTCAGCCTTTCGCAGTTCAACCAGCGCCGGCTCCCAGGTCTTGCGCCGCATATACACCACGCCAAGGTTGGCGTGGGCGGCAGCGGACTGGGGATCCATTTTTAGTACCCGCCGGAACGCCGCTTCCGCGGAGTCGAGGTTGCCCGCTCTAAGAGCCTGTTGGCCCTGCTGAAAAACCGCGGCGGCCTGGGCGGGTTGATTTGCGGTCTGCTGCGCGCGAGCTGATGCCGCGAGGGAGGTGCTTAGAAAGACCACGATTCCCGCAAAAAAGGATAGGCGCGCGGGCCGGAACCTCAGGATGGGCAGCACGAAGTCTCGCTTTCGTAATTGATCGTAACGGATTTTTGACGCCAAAGAAGCTGGCCGGTGACAGGGCGGAGTCGCGTAAACGTTTCCGCCCTTGCACCGGGGTGGAAACGGTCCGCAATTGGGCCTTGACAAGAACGCACAATTGCAATATTAACTCGTTTTAATAGCCTGTCAGTCCGGTGAAGGTGCACGAACGTCGAGTGCCAGGGGTGGCGCCGTGGGGTGGAACGAATCGAGCGAGCAGCGTCGAGCTGCTTGCGGACTCCCCAGCGTGATCCTGCGGCAAGTCCGATAAATTGAAATCTGCTCGGAGGTATCATTGTGAAGACCTCGTGGTTTTCGACCTTTTGCTTTTTGATTCGAAATTTGCCGGCCAAGGTTTCTCTGGCAGCTCTGACGCTGCTGGTTTTGCCCATGCTGGCATTGGCCCAGGATACTGGATACATCGGCGGCACCGTGACGGACAAATCGGGCGCGGCGGTTGCGGGAGCGGACGTGCTGCTGAAGAACGTGGCGGGTAGCCTAACCCGCACAACACAAACGAACAGTGAAGGCGCATACGTCGTTCCGGGCCTGCCGGGTGATACGTATGATTTGACGGTTTCGGCCAAAGGCTTCCAGAAGTTCACGGCGCAACACGTTGTTCTGTCAGTGGCTGAAAAAGCGCGTGTCGACGTACAACTGACGGTGGGTGCCATATCGGAAGAAGTGGTGGTCACCGGAGAAAGCGTGGCCCAGGTAGACACCACCTCATCCGAGATCGGAACGACCATTTCCGGAAAGCAAGTGAATAACCTGGAATTGAACGGCCGGAACTTCACGCAGCTGGTGACCTTGACGCCTGGCGTGGTGAACCAGACGGGCACCGACGAAGGAACTGTCGGTGTTTATGGCAACGTGGCCTACAGCATGAATGGCGGACGGACGGAATACAACAACTGGGAATTGGACGGCGGCGACAACATGGATAACGGGTCCAACTCCACGTTGAACGTGTATCCGAACCTGGAGGCGATTGCGGAGTTCAAAGTACTCACGTCGAACTACGGAGCGCAGTACGGGCGCAACGGTTCCGGTACCGTCGAAGTCGAAACGAAATCGGGCACGCAGGCGTTTCATGGGAGCGCGTTTGAGTACCTGCGCAATGACATGTTCAACGCCCGCCCTTGGGAATCCGGCAACGATCCAGCCCATCCGAATCCGCCCTACAAGAAGCATGACTTTGGCTACACGGTGGGCGGCCCCGTTTTTATTCCGAACCACTACAACTCCAACAAGAAAAAAACGTTCTTTTTCTGGTCGCAGGAGTGGCGGCGGGAAAAGAATCCATCCGCGGTTTCGCCGCAAAACGTGCCAAGCGATGCCGAGCGGAGCGGTGATTTCACAGCCCTTTGCGCAGCTAGCCCGGATGATTGCCCGACCGGGCCCCAGGTGACAAACTTCCACATTACGCCGACCGCCACCGGCTTGGCGCTGCTGGCGTTGATCCCGGAGCCGAACACGACCGCAGGCGGCTTCCCCGCGGTTAGCTCGATCGTCTCTACGCCCACAACCTGGCGCGAAGAGTTGATTCGAGTGGATCACAACATTACGGACAACTACCGGCTGACCTTCCGCTACATTCACGATTCATGGTCAACCGTGGTGCCGAACCCGCTGTGGGGCAACGGAAACTCCAATTTCCAAGATATACAAACCAATTTCGTCGGACCCGGGACCAGCTTTGTGGCCCGGCTCAATGCAAATATCTCACCGACGCTGCTGAATGAATTCGTGGCGAGCTACACAGCCGACCACATCAGTCTGACCGCGTTGAACAATCCGGCGCTGCCGTCCACCTTCGCAATGGGCTCCTTGTTCCCCAATCAATCTCCGCTGTTCGGCGACAAACTGCCTTCGATCGACTTGGAGGGCAATGCAGCCTACGGATCAAGCCTAGCCCAGGATACCGGCTATTTCCCGTGGACCAACGCCAACCCCACTTATACATATCGCGATAACTTGACGAAGATTGTCGGCACCCATACGGTGCAAATGGGCGCGTATGTTGCCTTTGCCCAGAAGAATGAAATGAACTCGCCCAACGTTCAGGGCATCCTGACATTTGACACCACCTCGACATTTACAACGGGGAACTCCTTCGCCGATATGCTTCTGGGAAACATTGCGAGCTACAAGCAATGGAACCAAGCAGCCAAATACTACAACCGGTACAAGCTGGTTGAACCCTACGTCCAAGATGACTGGCGTGTTTCGAAGAACCTCACGCTCAATCTGGGATTGCGGCTCAGCTTTTTCGGAACGTACCGCGAGCGCTACCAGCAGGCGTACAACCTTGACTACACTCAGTTCAATCCAGCGAATGCTCCCCAATTCGACACCGTCGCAGGAGACGGCAGCTTTCTTCCCGGGATCGGCAATCCGCTCAACGGCGTCGTGCAATGCGGAGGGAAAGGCGGCACCGCCACATTGCCAGGCTTTGGGGACGTAGCCATTGGAGGCAATCACAACGCTGGATGCTTGCAAGGCCACCTTTTCAATCCCGCGCCACGCATTGGATTTGCGTGGGATCCACATGGAAACGGCAAGATGGCGATTCGCGGCGGGTATGGCATTTTCTTCGAGCACACGAACGGCAATGAAGGGAATACCGAATCACTCGAAGGCTCCGCGCCGCTGGTGCTGACCGCGACTCAATCGAACATCAATGGCTACGGAAGCGTAGGCGGGTCAAGTGCTAGCCTGCCTTTCTTTCCGCTGACTGTGGTCTCGGTTCCCAACGAAGCCATATGGCCTTACGTGCAGCAGTGGAATTTGAACGTACAGAAGGAACTGCCTGGGCACTTTGTACTCTCGACCGCCTATGTCGGAAGCAAGGGAACACACTTGACGCTGCTGACCAATGGCAACCAGATCCTGCCGACGCCGGCGTCAGAAAATCCGTTCGCTCCAGGCCAGCCAATCACACAGGATGACTGCAATTCGTTGCCCGGCAACACGCTCGCGAATGGCACGCCCCTGACTAGTCAGGCAGCCATCAACCTGAACGTGGCTTGCGGAGCCAACGCCGACCTATTCCGCTCAGGTTTCCCCGGCTACAGCAACATCACACAACTGCGCAACCAGGCCAACTCGATCTATCACGCGTTGCAGGTTGGTGTGAACCGGTCGGTCGGCGCTCTCACCTTGAGCGTGGCTTACACTTACAGCCATTCGATTGACGATTCCTCTGACCGCTCCGATACGGCTTTCGTCAATTCCTATGACATCGCCTCCAATCGGGGCAATTCGAATTTTGACCTGCGCCATAACTTCTCCGTCAGCTATGTGTACGCGCTGCCTTTCTTCAAAGGGAGCGGCTTAACACACAAACTCCTCGGCGGATGGCAAGTGTCGGGTATCACGATCGCGCAAACGGGAACGCCGTTCAGCGTTACCAACGGCACAAGCTTTGGCGATAACGCTGGAGTCGGCAATGGCACGGGCACCGGGTCTCGCCCGGATCTGGTGAGCGACCCGCACTCGGGCTTCACTTCGAACGACCCCTCCACGTTCGGGCCGCTCTTTTACAACCCCAATGCATTCGCTGTGCCAACAGGCTTGACGTTTGGCGACGTCGGGCGCAACACGCTGTTCCTCCCGGGCCGCGTCAATTTTGATTTTGGTGCGACCAAGCGCTTTGCGTTTACCGAGAGCACCGGGCTCGACTTTAAGTGGGAAGCGTTCAACCTGTTCAACCACACTCAATTCGGAAACGGAACGGACTCGATTGATTCCAGTTTCGGGAGTCCTACCTTCATGCACTTGACGACCGCGCATGCTCCACGCCGCATGCAGTTCGGATTGCGGTTCTATTTCTAGACGACGTTTCACCCCCCTACACCCCGCGGGGCGGCGCAAATTGTTTCACGCGCCGCCCCGTTTTTTTCTGTGCGCGGAGTTGCGAGTTTGTAGGCACAAAGAAATGAGCGGGTGTATACTCCCCGCGGCTGTCGTAAAACGATTTGCCAGGCATCCCTTCGAAGGAGAAGCTGCTCCATGAAACGTCGCGAATTTATCGGCACGACCGCTGCAAGTCTAGTAGCCACAGAGTTGGGTTGGGCAATGCCCGCGGAGCACAAACTGAAGGCAGTGGGCGTGCAACTGTACTCGGTGCGCGACGCGATGAAGTCTGATTTTGACGGCACAGTGGCCAAGGTGGCGCAGATTGGCTACCAGGAAGTGGAGTTCGCAGGGTACTTCGATCGCTCGCCGAAAGACATTCGCGCGCTGCTGGACAAGAACGGGCTGACGTCGCCGTCGTGCCACGTTGGGTACGATATCGTGCAGCACAAGTGGAGTGAACAGTTGGACGCGGCGCACGTGATCGGTCACAAGTTCGTTGTTTGCCCGTGGATTGACCCGAAGCAACGCAAAGAGCCGGACGGATACAAGCGCGCAGCGGAGCTGTTCGACAAAGCAGGCGAACAGGCGCGCAAAGCCGACATTCAGTTTGCCTACCACAACCACACATTTGAGTTTCAGCCATCGGAGGCGCTGGGCGGCAAGTTGCCGTATGACTATTTGCTTGAATCCACCAAAGCCGAAAACGTGAAGATGGAAATGGATTTGTGCTGGATCAGCGTGGCAGGAAAAGACCCCATTGCATACTTCAACAAATATCCGGGGCGCTTTCCGCTGGTGCACGTGAAGGACATGAAGGTGCTGCCCAAAGGCGCGGAAGGGCCAACCGCAGATCCCGACAAAGAGATGGAAGACATGACCGAAGTGGGCGGCGGCGTGATTGATTGGAAGCACATTTTCGCCAATTCGGGTAAAGCCGGCATCAAGCACTATTTTGTCGAGCACGACTTTCCGAAGGACGCCTTTGCCAGCATTACCAAGAGTTACGAATACCTGCATAATCTGACCTTCTAACCGAACCGGTTCGCGCGTTTCCCTGAACCGCTTACCGGGGCACGACAGAACGAATTTCGGGAGGCTGCATGATTCGCAAATTGCTGACTGTTGTAGGCTGCGCCGGGCTGTGTTGCCTGGCGATAGTTGCCCGCCCGCAAGCAAAGGACTGGAAGCCGCTCTTCAATGGCAAAGACCTGACCGGCTGGAAACATGTGGGGCCTGGCGGCGACACGGTGGAAGACGGCCTGATCAAAACACACGGCGGAATGGGCCTTCTCTATTGGACGGGCGGCAAGGTCAGCAACTGCCGCATTCGAGTCGTGTACAAAATGCGCGACACCAATGACAACTCGGGCGTTTTTATTCGAATCCCGGTCGAGCCGCGTGAAGAGTGGATGCCGGTGCATTACGGATACGAAGTGCAGATTGACAATCATCCGGAGACCTCGAACGAAGATGATTATCACGTGACCGGTACGCTCTATTCGCTAACCAAGCCGCTGGCCAAGCCCGGCAAGCCTGGACCCGAGTGGAACACCATGATCATCACGCTCGAAGGACCGCACACGATGGTGGAGCTGAATGGCGTAAAAGTGACCGACTACACCGAAGGCCAGCCCGTGCCGGATCGCAAATTTGATTTTGAGCCGCAACGCGGGCGGCGGCCGGACGAAGGCTGGTTTGGGCTGCAGAATCACAGTGACAACGACATCGTTTTCTTCAAGGACGTCAGCATTCAGTCGCTGAAGTAGATAAATCGGCTGCACGTTAGAGGCGGCCCAAGAATCGTTCCGTCACGAATTTGCTTTCGCGGAGGCTTTATGAAAACTACTCGCCGTCAATTTTTGCAAAAAACCGCCGGCACCACGGGAGCGCTGGTTGTTGCACGCAACGTGATGCTGGAGCCGGAGTACATCCCGTCGGCGCTCGAAGCAGCGGTGCCTGCCAGCGACCGGCTGCGCTTTGGAATTATCGGCGTGGGCATGCAGGGCTCGGGATTGCTGGCGAATGCAATCAACCTGCCGGGCGTGGAATGCGTGGCCGCGGCGGATTTGTATGACGGGCGGCATACGCTGGCGACAGAAATCGTCGGCAAGAAGATTTACACGACGCGCAAGTACCAGGAACTGCTGGATAACAAGGAGATTGATTGCGTTATCGCGGCCGTTCCTGACCACTGGCACAAGCAAGTGGTAGTGGACGCAGTAAACGCTGGCAAGGACATCTATTGCGAGAAGCCCATGTCGCATTCGCCGGCCGATGGGATGGCGATGGTGGACGCATACAAAAAAACCAGTCGCGTGGTGCAGATCGGCTCACAGCGCGTAAGTTCCGTGGTGTGCGCGAAGGCCAAGGAATTGCTCGCGCAGGGCATTATCGGCGATTTGAACTTGGTGGAAGGATCGCTCGGCCGCAACGACCCCTGCGGCGCCTGGGAATATCCGCCGCCGCCCGACGCGAGCCCCTCAACAATCGACTGGGATACCTGGCAAGGCACCGTGCCGAAGCGCGCATTCGACGCGAAAGTTTTTGCCCGCTGGCGCTGCTGGAAGGAGTACGGCACGGGCCTGGCAGGCGATCTGCTGGTGCATCTGGTGAGTGGCATGAACTTCATGCTGGGCTGGAACGAGCCGCCGTCGCGCGTCCTGTCGGTTGGCGGGATTTTGCGCTGGCCGGATGGGCGTAATATGCCCGACGTGCACGCCACGCTGTTTGAATACGGAAAGTATCCGGTTTATCTGCGCTTGAACGCCGGATGTGAATCCCCGGAAATCTACCGGTTCCAGGGCTCCAAAGGAGCATTGGAAGTGACCGAGTTTGGCATCACCTATTCACCGCAAACGGGCAAAGACGAATATCCCTGCTATTACACCTCGAGTTATCCGGGAGCGATGCGCGCAGAGTACATGAAGAAGTGGCACGAGGAGCACGATGCGGCTCCGGGCAAAGAACCGCTGGTTGAGTCCTACACGTATAAGGGCAATTCGTGGGACGATGTGCGGCCACACCTATGGAACTTCTTTCAACATTCGCGGTCGCATACGTCGGTGGTGGAAGACGCAGTGTTTGGCCACAACGCCGCGTTGGCGTGCCACATGGCGAATGAGTCGTACTTCCGCAAAGCTGCGGTCACCTGGGACGCGGCTTCCGGGACCATCAAGTCGTAACTGCAAAATAGGAGGATATCGCGATGCTCCGCACGCTGGCTACGCTGTGCCTAGGCCTTGGTGTGTTCGCGATTTCAAAGCCGGTCGCAATTCACCAAGATACGGCGAAGCCGCAAGCTACGCGCGCCAGCGTGACAATACCGCAGATGGAGCCGCGCCCAGCGGACGTTTCCTCGATCGACGGAATCATCAAGGCGTACTACGAGGTGGTCTCCGGTCCCGCGGAAAGGAATCGCGAGTGGGGACGCGATGCCACCCTGTACGTGCCGGGAGTACGCTTCACCATTTTCAGCGAGGATAAGCAGGGCAAGACTTCCGCGCGCGCCCTAACGCATGAGGAGTTCGTAAACGAGATCGAACCGGCCATAAAGGGCAAGGCATTTTACGAACATGAAGTTCACCGCATCACGCATCGCGCGGGAAATGTCGTTCACGTGTTATGCACTGCGGAACAGCAGTTCGCGCCGGGCGGTCCAGTGCAAGGTCGCTCCATCGACAGCTTGGAAATGTATTGGGACGGAACTCGCTGGTGGATCGCCAGTGCGAATATCTGGGAACTGAAGCAGGGTCAGTCGCTCCCGGCGGAGTTCCTGCCTCAGTGAGAGCCCGGCGCGACATCATTGCCGCTTAGGGAACAACCGAGACACGCAGATTGGTGCGCTCATTGAGGGTGCGCTGGCCGGAGGCTATCTTGTTAGCGGGAAGCTTCATGCCCGCCACCATCACCGAAAGACCGCGAGAAACCGCGCTCCGCATCAGGAGCTATTGCGTGCACGCCGCGCTCCTTGCTGCAGGCGTCGCATTTCTGATTCGCGCCATTCTGCTGGTCGTGAGCCAGGTGGCCCAAAAAAAATTCCACATCGACCTGCAAGTCATTGGACAGGAAGCTGGCTATGTCGCGTGGTCGCTGGCGACCGGCAGGGGTTTCTCGAACCCTTTCCCCGGCTATCAATCAGCAACGGCCTGGCTGGCACCGGTCTACACGGCGTTGTGGTCGCTCGGGCTGAGGGTTTTTGACCCGCGGCTTGGCGATCAGGGCGTCTATTTCGCCCAAATCCTGAACTGCCTCTTCTCCTCGGCCACGTGCCTGCCAATTTTTTGGCTGGGCAACAGACTCTTCAGCAGAAAGATCGGAATCGTAGCGGCCTGGAGTTGGGTCTTCCTACCACCTGCAATACTCTTTCCTCTGGAGTGGGTCTGGGACCAGAGCTTGTCGGCGCTGGTGCTCGCGTTGTTGGTGTGTGCGACTTACCAGCTAACGGAGGCGCGCGCAGATTCGGTTTCCTGGAGTGTCTACGGCTTGTTCTGGGGCTTCGCGGCGCTGACCAATCCGACACTCTGCGTCCTGTTGCCGTTCTTCTTGGTTTGGCTCGCGTACTGCCGGCGCAAGTCCGGCGTGGCGACGTTGCTGCCGGCCCTGCGGGCGATCTTGCTCTTTGCGCTGGCAGTGACACCCTGGACCGCGCGCAATTATTTCAAGCTGGACGGCTTTGCGTTCATCAAGTCCAATTTCGGGCTGGAACTTTGGCTGGCCAACAACCCCGCGGTTCCGCACGACGACGTTTACGCGCCTCAACTACACCCGATGAACAATCATCAACAACTCTTCCAACTTGCCTTTGCCGGAGAGTTGCCCTACATGCGCGCAAAGCAGCATGCCGCGATTTCTTTTATACGGACACATCCCGGTGACTTCATGGCATTGGTCGGCCGCCGCGTGCTCGATACCTGGACGGCGTGGTACGACGCACGAATCGACAAGTGGATCCGGGTCTTGCACCTGAGCAAACTGGTGGTAGCATTTTGCACTTTTTTTTCGGCGCTTTCGGCTGGCGGCCTGGTCCTCGCCCTGAAGAAGAATCCAGTTGGAGTGCTGCCGGCGGCGCTGTGCGCGTTGCTCTTTCCCATTCCTTATTACATTACGCACACGACATTGCGCTACCGGCATCCAATCGACCCGGTGCTGGTGCTTTTCGCGGTCTATTTTGCGGACAAAGCAGTTAAGAGGGTCATCGGCGGCTCCGGCCTTGAGCAAACGCCGTCTGCACCGATGTTGCATTAACCCCTAAGGTGTTTCTCGTATTGGCGGCGAGCGTGACGCCAAACTATCCTTTTGTGCTTGGACAGCTTAGAGCATTGACAACGAAGCCCGGCCCTCCGTTTGGAGGGAAGATATGTGGCAGCAACCGAAAATTCTTTTTCTTTGCACGGGACATCCTGAGCGCAGCGAAATGGCGGAGGGCTTCGCGCGAGCTATAGCGGGCGATGCAATCCAGCCGGTCAGTGCCGCCGTGGAACCTGCGCCCCTCGATCCTCTCGCCGTGGACGCGATGAAGGAGGTCGGCATAGACATTTCCACGCAAGAAGCCACGGACGTACGAACGGCTCTGCAGGAACGCTTTGCCTACGTCGTGGGCGTGGGTGACGAATCCAAAGAACGCTGTCCGGTGTTCCCTTTTGCTTTTCGATTGTTCCGCTGGAGTTTGGAAGATCCGCGTGTAGTGGATGGGCCAACGGAAACTCGGCTGGACGCGTTTCGGCGAGTTCGCAATCAGATTGAACCGAAAGTGCGCGAGCTCCTGACGCTGGCTTCCAGTGACAAGATGCAGGCTTCACTGGCGAGGTAGACGTACGCACTCCCTGCGAATGCGATTGTTCGCACTTTGCGCTTAATGGGGGCTTAGCGCCGCTGCAGCGACTTCAGCACGGCTTTCTGAACTTCGAGCGAGGTAGGCGTGCTTGCTCGTTGCAGAAGTTGCGGGATCAGGGCACGCAGCATGTAAGAGTTGTTCTCAAAACGTGTGAGCGCGAGCAGCTTTGGCGGAGAGTCTTTCCAGACGGCTTGATCGGCGGCATCCATTTCCGCCAGCCACTTTTCAAGTGCGTCCAAATCAAAGTCCGAGCGCGTGGCGATTACGGCGACAACGTTTGCCAAGCGATCCTGCTCGGCATACGCGAAAACCGTATCGGCGCTGGCCAGGCGAGCCGCGATCGCTTTCAACACAGTGGCCTGGTCTTGCTTCCTGAACCACGGGTTCCGCGCCAGAGCCGCCAGCAGATCCGCAGTGTGGGCGGTGGCGTGAATCCAGCCCTTCGTTGCGTCAAATCCGCGAAGATCCTTTTCGTCGGCCAGATAACTAATCGCGGATTCCAGCAGTTTGCGATAACGCACCTCACCAAGAAATGGAGTCTTGAGTTCCCTTTCGGCGAGGGAGGAAAGACACAGTGCTGAGAAGGAACGTTTGAATATGCTGTCCGTGCCGCTCTCGCCGACCGCGGAGTGCAGATTCGAGCTCCATTCTTCAGCGAGCTCGAACAATTCTACGGGCGAGAATTGCTGCCGGTTCACAATCCAGACAGTTAGGATGGTGTAGGCCAGGTCGTCGCGCAGCTCTGGATCGGCCGAGGCTAGATCGCCGCTGAGTTCTTGAGCCAGTTGAAACGGCACTTCTCCGGACGGGACTTGGTATTTGTTGGTGGCGACCGCTCGCCAAAAAGGCTTGTCGTGTGTAGTCGGTGGCGGCTTCTGCCCGCAGGCCGGTGCAAACGCGAAAAACAAAGTGATCGCCAACGGGGTAGCCGCGAAGACCACGGTCCAGCGCGCATTTGCCGTCAAGGTGCTGCCTCCCGAACTGAATCAGGTGCTCCATTAGACGTGGCAAAGTCGGGCATTTCTCTTCCCGCTATTGCGAATGGACGGTCATTCGGGCAGTGCGGGGCAACCGGGCCACTCGCTGCGCGTGACATTGCCGATGTACTGCAGGTCTTCAATCCCGATCTTGCTGGTGTAAAACCCGTCGCAGGTCATGTTGCGGAGGAAAGCGAAGAATGCCACGCCCTGCTGCAGTTCCGGAGTGGCCTTGGCATTTTTCCGGTAGGCGATCAGGTCAATCACTTCTTTACGCTGTTCTGGCGCACATTCCACATAGGTCTTGCCGTAATGATCGATGCAGTAGCTGTCCAGCCACATCAGGCCGCCGCCGAGCCGGCCCTGAAATTCCTCATTCTCACTGGTAAGCAAATCGATAAATTCGGGAGCGCCCGCTTCCACCGCGCCGCCGGACTTATCGTCTTTGGGAATGATGGTGTCACACAGCGAAGTTAGGGTCGCGTATTGTTTCACGGTGAAATACTTCGGTGCGTACTTCCCGGCCGGCGTCGCAGCCTTTTCCTTGTGCACCATTTGGTGGGCAAGTTCGGCGGCTTGTAGCGGAATTACTTGCAACACGGAACCGGCGGCAGCGCCGGTCGCCAGCGTCTTCAAAACATCGCGCCTTGAAATTCCCTGAGTGCTCATTGGCTCTCCTCGCGCGAATCAATCGCGCCGCTAGATGCTTCCCTTTTTCGCTTCGTCCAACAAGTATTCCGAAGCGCGCCACGACAATGCCATGATGGTTAGGGTCGGATTCTTGTCCGGATTGGTGACCAGCGGCGCTCCATCCGTCACAAAAACGTTCTTTACGTCATGCGTCTGGCAATAGCCGTTCAGAACGCTGGTCTTTCGGTCGACGCCCATGCGCGCCGTGCCGACTTCGTGAATAATCTTGCCGCCGGGCAGAATTCCGAACGGATACTGGCCGTCAATTCGCGTGCGCGTCTTGTAGGTTCCACCCATCATTTCGATGATGGACTTGAAAGTCTCCTGCATGTCTTTCGCCTGCCGCAGTTCGTATTCGCTCCATTTGAAGTGAAAACGCAGAATCGGAATGCCCCACTGGTCCACGCGATCCGGGTCAAGCTCGCAATAGGTCTCGGGATTCGGAATCATTTCACCGCGACCGGAGAATCCTACCGTGCTTCCATATACCTGCCGCGCGCGCTGCTTTAACTGCGCGCCATAACCTTCTTCGTCGCGGCACAGCGAGTCGAACATCCCCACGCCCGGCATGTCGCGGCCGCCCCACAATTCAATGTGATAGCCGCGCGGAAAATCATTCTTGCGGTCGAACTTCCACCAGGGCACGTAATAGTGCATGCCGCCCACGCCGTCGTGATTGTGCGGAGGCATTTTCTCCAACGCGGGAATTTCTCCCCAACCGTCGCTGCCGACCGAGTCGGTCAAGTACTTTCCGACATTGCCAGTAGAATTTCCGAGTCCATCGGGAAACTGTGCCGACTTGGAATTGAGCAGCAACCGCGCGGACTCGCAAGCGCTGGCTGCGACCACGACGGCTTTTGCGTAGACGCGCTTTTCCGTCTTGGTCGCCTTGTCAATGTAGGAAACCGCTTCAGCTTTGCCATCTTTTCCGACCACGATTTCGCGTGCCATCGCGCCGGTGATCAGCGTCAATTTGCCCGTGGCCATGGCGGGCGGAAGCAAAACCTGGCTCGAACTGAAATTCGACGCCGTGACGCAGCCGCGGCCGCACTGCCCGCAATAGTGGCAAGGCAAACGGCCGTTGTGAGCCTTGGTCAAAATCGCCAGGCGCGCCGGAATGCACGTAATGTTCAGTTTGTCGCAGGCTTTCTTGATCAGAATTTCGGTGCAACGAGGCTTGGGTGGCGGCAAGAAAACGCCGTCCGGCGCGCTCGAAACATTCTCCTTCGTACCAAAGACGCCGATATACGACTCAACTTTGTCGTAATACGGCGCGAGGTCTTCGTAGCTTATCGGCCAATCGTCGCCAAGACCGTCGCGCGTCCTAGACTGAAAGTCCACCGGCGCAAAGCGCAAAGCGATACGGCCCCAGTGGTTGGTACGGCCGCCTACAATGCGTGAGCGAAACCATCGGAAGTTCGCCCCTGGCGCGGACGTGTACGGTTCGCCCTCAATCTCCCAAGCTCCATTCGGAGCCAAAAACTCGCCAAAGTCTTCGCTAGCGCGCCCGCCGACACCCGCTCCGCGATGCGGCAGATCGTAGGGCCACATCAGCATCTTGTAGTCTTTTTCGGGATAAACCTGCGGGCCGGCTTCGAGCATCACCACGTTCAGCCCGCCTTCCGTGAGCACCTTGGCGGCCATGCCGCCGCCCGCCCCGGAACCGATGACACACACATCGTAGGTTTTGGGCGAACGAGTGATTTGAGCCATACGCCGTCCTTCAGCGGAATTTTATGAAGCGCTTTTTAGTGCAGCTGCAGCCAATGATTATAGTTCGTTCTTTTTCATTTGCGAGACCGCGTAATCGCACGCACGCGCAGTCAGCGCCATGTAGGTCAGCGACGGATTCACGCACGCCGCGGAAGCCATACACGCGCCGTCCGTCATGAAAAGATTTTTCACGTCGTGCGCCTGGTTGTGTTCGTTCAGCACACTGGTCTTGGGATCGCGGCCCATGCGCGCCGTTCCCATTTCGTGAATGCCCAAGCCGGGCCGCGAAATGTCCTGGAATGTGTTGACGTCGCGCGCACCGGCCGCGGCGAGCATCTCACCGGCCTGGATGGCGATGTCGCGCGACATGGCGTGCTCGTTGTCACCCCAGTCGCAGTGAATTTTCAACGTCGGGATTCCCCAAGCATCGAGCTTGTCCTTGTCCACTTCCACCCAGTTGGTGTGGTACGGCAGGCATTCGCCGAATCCGGCGAACGTCATTCGCCATGGACCCGGCTTGCGCAGCATCTGTTTGAAGTCGACGCCCATGCCGGCCATATTCGTACCGCGGCTCCAGCCTTCGCGACTGCCGCCGCCCTGATAGCCGTAGCCACGCTGGAAATCCTTTTGCTTGGTTTTCACGTTGCGGAATCGCGGCACGTAAATGCCGTTAGGTCGGTTGCCGAACGGCATTTTGTCTTCGTGACCCGGGATGATTCCCGAAGCACCCGCACCCATGTGGTGGTCCATCAGGTTGTGGCCAAGCTCTCCGCTGCTGTTGGCCAGACCGTTCGGAAATTCAGCCGTCGCTGAATTGAGCAAGATGCGCGTGGACTCGAGCGTCGCGGCGTTCAGGAACACGATGCGGCTCTTGAACTCCAGCGCCTTCTTGGTTTGCCCGTCGATTACCCGTATCCCGCTGATCTTGCGCGTCGCGGGATCGAAAATCAGGCTGTGCACCACGCTATACGGCCGAATGGTCAGCTTGCCGGTTTTCATCGCCGCGGGCAACGTCGAATTCAAACTGCTGAAATATGACTGCGTAATGCAGCCGCGATGACATACCCCGCAATAGTGGCAAGCGGCGCGGCCTTTGTGCACGCGGGTCAGAACCGCTGAACGCCCGATGGTCATGATGCGATCATCGAAATGTTTGGCGATGGCGTCGCGAACATCCTGCTCCGCACAGGTCATTTCCATCGGCGGCAGAAATTTGCCGTCAGGCAGTTGCGGCAAACCTTCCGCCTGGCCGCTGATGCCGGCAAATTCCTCCACGTAGTCATACCACGGTGCGATGTCTGCGTAGCGGAGCGGCCAGTCCACCGCGATCCCATCTTTCAAATTGGCTTCGAAGTCGAGGTCGCTCCAGCGATAGCTTTGCCGTCCCCAAGTGATGGACTTGCCGCCCACCTGACGACCTCGGATCCACGAAAAATGCTTCCCAGGATCGCTGGTATAGGGATTGTCCACGTCGCTTACGAAGAATTTGTTGGAGTACTCGTCGCAGGCGTAATAGCATTCGCGTTGAACGAACTGTGTTTTCGCCCGCTCCGGGCGAATGTCCCAGCTGCGATATTTCAATTCCCACACGGGAACGTGCTCGACATAGTCCTTTTCCGGTGTGATCGGCCGGCCCGCTTCCAGAATCAGCGTGTTCAGGCCCTTTTCCGTAAGTTCTTTGGCCGCCCAGCCGCCGGTAATTCCCGATCCAACAACGATTGCGTCATACGTAGGTGTAGGCATTTTCTCTCCGGGGATCAGGCTTCGCCAAGCCCCGCGGGCATGGGATTACATCCGTGCTGTGCGCCGGGAATAATTTCCAGCTTCAATTCCTGCGTAAATCCGACTTCTGACGTGTAATAACCGTGGATGGTGATGCGCTTGAACACTTCCCAGAAGTTGCCTTCCAGCTGGCTATCGGGCTTGGGTACGGTGTTGCCGTGGCGCGGGCGAACGCTGCGATTGGTCATTACCGCGGCGTCAATCGCGCGCAATTGCACCATTTGCTGCTCTGCCGTAGCATCCGAGAAATTCTTGGCATAAAGCGACTGACTTTGCTTGTCGATTCCCGCCAAGCCATCCAGGAAGGCCTTTCGTTCTTCCGGCGTGGCCCATTCGGTCAGGATGAGATCGATGAACTCATTCACGCGGGCGCCTTTCGCACCCGGCGTATCCGTCGCTGGAATGATCTGGTCAATCATGGCCACCACGGTATCGTTCAGAGGACCGGTGAGCGTGCGCAGCGTGTAGCCGGGCGGCGGCTGAGCCTGGCGAAACATCGCAAACAACTCCGGAGATAACGCAGGTAAAACCGCGCCTGCGGCAAAAATGCGCAGCGCCTCACGCCGTTGCATGGACCCTCCTGAGAAGAAGCAAACCCCTTGAACAGAAACCTTGGCGGCCCATCCTATTCACCCAAAATTTCCTTGCGCACGTTTTTCAGCACGTAAGCGGCGCGCTCCACGCCAACTTCGCCCGGCAAAATCGGATCTTCGTTCTCGATCGAAAGAATGCCTTCATAACCGATGTCCATGTACGCCTGCACCACGGACTTCCACAGTGAGGCACTGTGACCATAGCCGACGGCGCGAAACGTATCAGAAGCCTCGGCAAGTTCGTTGGCTTGCGAAGCAAAATTCAGCACTCCATACTTCGCGGCGTTTTCCGGATAAATCACCGTATCCTTCATGTGCGCGTGAAAAATCGCGCCCTGCTTGCCGAGAAAGTGAATCACTTCAACCGGATCGCAGCCCTGCCAAAAAAGATGGCTCAGGTCGCAGTTCGCGCCGATCTCCTCGCCCACCGCTTCCCGTAGCTTCAATAGCGTGCGCGGATTGTATACGACGAAATTCGGATGCATCTCAAACGCCAGCCGCTTGATTCCGTGCGAGCGCGCGTACGCCGCGGCTTCCTTCCAATACGGAATCACCTTCTCTTTCCACTGCCACTCCAACATCTGGTTGTATTCCGGCGGCCAGCGGTAGGTAATCCAGTTCGGCTGCGTGTCGGTTGGAGTGCCGCCTGGGCAACCGGAAAAGCCGACAATGACTTTGATGCCCAAAATCTCCGCCAGGAGCACCGTTTTCCGGAACGTTTCGACGTCCTTTTGCGCGTGCTGCGCGTTCGGGTGCACCGGATTGCCGTGGCAACTCAGCGTCGCAACGCGAATTCCCTTGTCTTCAAATTTCTTTTGCCAGGCGCGGGCCTTGCCCTGGTCCGCGATCAAGTCATCGAGCGCGCAATGCTTATTGTCGGGATAGCCGCCCGTGCCGATCTCCATGGCCTCCAGACCGAGCGCGCTGACTCTATCCAGCATCTCGTCGAGCGACAAATGGTCGTAAACCGGGTCGAAAACGCCGATGGGGATTTTCTTTTTGGCGCCCGCGGGAGCCGCGCCGTGCGGCGTGCTGTTTGGTCCAACTTCTGTAAGCGCAGTAGAATTCAGCGAGACCGAAGCGGGTAGGGTGGCAGCCAGGAGTCCGGTACCGGTTTGCGAGAGAAATTCACGACGATTGACCGCGTTCTTTCTCGAACCGGCATCCATCCAGAGTACCTCCGGAGACCTGAGCGTTAACGTTTACAATCCGGTGGAATTATACGCTTCTTCAGGTCAGGAGCAAGCTGCGAAATCGCAGTAGAAAATCCTTTTACTAGAATGCGGACGGCCAACCGCAAAGGCCTAGGCGGGCTTCGGTTTCAGTTCGCCGAGCGGGGGCACCGACGATGGCGCGGTGAGCGCGAGTTCCGGCTGCTCCTTATTCTGTGCGAGCGCCTGCACCAGCATGTCCATGGCTTGGCCCACGTTCGGTGGTGCAAAAACCGTGGCGGCCAGCACGCCGCTGCGCACCCACGCCTGCCCGGTCTTAGGCAAGCCGTCGCATCCGGTGAACGGCAGCTTCAGCCAGCGGTCGCGCTCGGAGGCGTTCGTCAGTTCCTGAAATGCCTTGCGCGCACCAACTGCCATGGAATCATCCTGCGCCGCGATCAGATCAATCACCGCCTTCTTGGATGTGGAGAGTTGCAGCCAGGAACGCACCGAGCGCATCGCGCTTTCTTCGGTCCACTGCCCTTTTAGCGTCGTCACCTGAACATTCGCAGGCTTCGTGGACATCATTCCGGCGGTGCGTTCTTTCGCGGCGGAATTTTCCGATGGACCCTGAATGTACAAAACGCTGCCGCCTCGTGGCAACAGCGCCGCAAACTGGCGTCCCTGAATGCGGCCAATCTCGGTGTGATCGTTGCTGACGCAGAAGATCGGAACTTTGCATTGACGGCGGAGATCGGAAATGTAACTGGCTTCGCGGTTGAGCACGACCCAGCCTACATTCGCAGTGGCCGCAGCACGCGCCACTTGCGGCAGGGCGGTTGAACCAACCGGCTCGAAGATAATGGCGTCAGGCCGGAGTTGCGGCGCCGCCTGCACCGCGTTCAGAAGCTGCGTGCTTTGCGTTACCGAATCGTTTCCGGAGTAGATGACTTGCGCATCCACACCAAGCCGATGCGCCGCTTCTTCGGCAGACTTGGATTGCTCCAGCTGGTAGTCGTTGTCGTTGGTGGTCAGCGATACAAGGAAACGCAACTTTTTCATGACGAAAAGCCCCACGGCTATTTAACCTACAATATGCCCGCCGGTAGGAATTAGCACGGATAATCGCTGGACAGTTTCCTTTCACTAAAGATGGCTGCCCGTGCGGCGCGGTAAGATATAGACCGGAAAAATCGCCCCGGTTCGGATCGACCTCCCTGGGGGGCGGCGCAACGGCGGGAGGAGCATCGAGGTCGCTTCGGTACACATAAAATGAGAGACCTAGACCTCATGGATGGCGCTGAGAAGGACACTCGGCAAAAGCTGCGTGCGGCGCGGCGCATCGTGATCAAGCTTGGCACCAGCACCGTCACTGACGGACAGGGAGGCGTGTGCGCAGAGCGCGTCGATCCGATCGTCCGCTCCATCGCCGAGCTGAAGCGCGAGGGACGCCAAGTCGTTTTGGTGTCGTCGGGCGCCGTGGGCTTGGGGAGAAATTTGCTCGGGCTGCATCCATCGCGATTGAAGGACATGGCGGTAAAGCAGGCTTGCGCAGCCGCAGGGCAAAGTTTGTTGATGGAATCGTACAAGCGCCGCTTTGATGCGCTGGGTCAGAAAGTTGCGCAAGTCCTCCTAACCGAAGAGGACTTTAGCAATTGGAATCGCTACTCCAACCTGCGGCGCACCGTCGAAAAACTTCTGGGCTTCGGGGTGCTGCCGATCGTGAATGAAAACGATACCGTCTCGACGGCGGAGCTCGAGAGTGTGGGGCGCCAGGCGGCCTTCAGCGACAACGATCGACTGGCGGCACTGGTCATGAGCGGCATGGAAGCGGACGCGCTGGTACTGGTAACCAACGTCGACGGATTCTTGCAGAAGCGAGCGGGCTCGAAACCGGCGGAGGTCGTTCCCTTCGTCGAGCGAGTCACGCCGCAGATCAAGGCGGAAGCTGCTGGCCCTTCGCAAAGCGGCCGCGGCGGCATGACTACCAAGATCGAAGCCGCGGAAATTGGCATGAGCTGTGGCGGCGTCGCGGCCATTGTGAACGGCGCGACGGCGGATTCACTGGGGCGCGTGTTCGCCGGCCAGCGGGTAGGAACCGTGTTTGCTCCCGCGGCAAGAATGCGCGGGAAACGCCGCTGGCTGGCTTACGCCGCGAGTGTGCGGGGCCGCGTGGTGGTTGACCTTGGAGCGCAGCGTGCGATCACGGCGGGAAAAGCGAGTCTGCTGAATTCGGGAGTAGTCCGCGTGGAGCGGGAGTTTTCTCCGATGGACGTAGTGAGCATTCTGGATCTTGCGGGGCGCGAATTTGCGCGCGGCATCGCCGCATGCGGCAGCGGCGAACGAGGCTCCAACGGAAAGAAGGCCGCGCGCGTCATTTTCTCCCGTGAAAACATCGTGGTGCTCGAAGCACCGCACTCTGCCGAAGACACTCCGGGAGCCAGCCGATGAGCTCGACGGAAGCACGCATGAATGGAACCGGTGCGGCAGCGGAAGCCGCCAGGCGGGCGCGCATCGCTTCGCGCAAGCTAGCAGTCCTTTCTGAACAGCAGCGAAACGCGGCCCTGCTGCTAGCGGCGGAACGCCTGGAAGAAGGCGAAGGCCAAGTCGTGGCCGCCAATGCTGAAGACGTTCGCGCAGCGGAAACTAGCGTGCGCGCGGGGAAAATGTCGCAGGCGATGTTGGCGCGGTTGCGCGTCACCGAGAAATCCGTGGCGGATATGGCTGAAAAAGTCCGCAGTGTGGTGCGCCTGCCCAACCCTCTCGGGCGCATACTCAGTGTGACCGAACTCGATACCGGCCTGGTTCTGACCAAGGAAACCTGCCCGCTCGGAGTCGTGGCAGTGGTTTTTGAGTCGCGCCCAGATGTTGTGCCGCAGGTGGCCTCGCTGGCCCTGAAATCGGGCAATGCGATTTTGCTCAAGGGCGGCAGCGAAGCGGCCCGCACGACTGAAGTGCTGATAGCGACTTGGAACTCGGCGCTTCAGGAAAGCGGGATACCCGCTGGCGCGGCGCAACTGTTGCACTCGCGCGCGGACGTGATGGAGCTGTTGCATCTGGAGCGCGACGTGGACTTGCTACTACCGCGTGGCGGAAAAGAATTTGTCGAATCGATTTCGCGTCAAAGCAGGATTCCCGTGCTTGGGCACGGCGGAGGAATCTGTCATGTGTACGTCCATGCCGCCGCGGACTTGCAGAAAGCCGAGCGCATCGTCCTCGACGCAAAGACAGATTACCCTGCGGCCTGCAATGCTGCGGAGACTTTGCTGGTGGACGCCGCCGTGGCCCCGCAATTTCTGCCCCGCATGATCGAAAAGCTGCGCACAGCTGGCGTAGAAGTGCGCGGTTGCGAACGCACGGTGGCTATCGTCCGATCGGGCGTGGACGCGGCTTCGGACCGCGATTGGACGACCGAATATGGCGATCTGATCTTGTCGGTAAAAATTGTGGACGGATTAAACGAAGCGATCGCGCACATCCATCACTACGGCAGCAATCACACGGAAGCGATCATCACCGAAGATTCCACCGCCGCGGAACACTTTCTAAACGAAGTCGATGCAGCCGGCGTGTATCACAACGCATCAACGCGTTTCGCCGACGGCTACCGCTATGGTTTGGGCGCAGAAGTAGGCATCAGCAACGGCAAGCTGCACGCTCGCGGCCCCATGGGCATGGAAGGCCTCATCACCTACAAATACAAGCTGCGCGGTTCCGGCCAAACCGTGGCCGATTACAAGACCGGACGGAAGTTCACTCACCGCCCGCTGAACGCTGTCTGAAACACGTACTAACGGACCTTTGCGTCTCGAACGGTGGGCAATTCCTCCTGATCTTGTGTGAGGCCTTCACGACTCCGGAAGTATTGGCCGCGATTGCAGCCGCGACGTCGCGGCTGCTAAATACCGCGCGATCATCCACGCTTACGACTACATCGTCGGCCTGAATTCCCCCTCCGTGCACCCGCTGCCGCCGGTCGCACGGCGGTCACCTTGGTCCCACCTGCTTGGCGAAAACGGAATTCGCTGAGGGACGCACTTCCGGTATATACTTTGCCCACTTAGGCGGTGAGAGAGCCTCTATGGGCGCAGACAATTCCCAGAAAGTCTGGATTCCGATATGTTGCGGGCGCGTCATGCGCTTCAATCGCTTTTTGAAGGCAGACGGCGAGGCATTCGGTTCGATGGTCTGCACCATCTGCAACAAGAACATTATTCTGGAACAGGAAGCGGCGCCGGCGGACGGCGCCTACGGCGAAGGTACGCGAATGCTGACGGTAGTGGGTACGCCGAAACCGCCAAAGACCGACCGGCACAAGGTCACCGACGCACTGAGCGGTCCAGGTTCCGAGGACCAGACACTTTAGGGTTTGGCTTTCTGAGAGTGCTGCGAAGCGATGATCGGCCAGACCATCTCGCACTACCGAATTGTTGAAAAGCTGGGCGCTGGCGGGATGGGTGTGGTCTATAAGGCCCACGACCTGCGTCTGGAACGCCCGGTCGCATTGAAGTTCCTCCCCGACGATCTCACCCACAATCCGCAGGCGCTCGAGCGGTTCCGGCGGGAGGCCCTGGCTACCTCGGCTCTGAATCACGCCAACATCTGCACGGTTCACGACATCGGCGAACAGGACGGCCGCCCGTTTCTGGCCATGGAATTTGTGGACGGTGAGACGTTGCGGCAGCACATCGGCGGAAAACCGCTGGCGATCGAAGAAATCTTGAACCTGGGGATTCAGATTGCGGACGCGCTGGATGCAGCGCACAGCCAGGGCATCATTCACCGCGACATCAAGCCGGGAAACATTTTTGTCACCAAGCGCGGCCAGGCCAAAGTATTGGATTTCGGTTTGGCCAAGCTGATTGCGCGAGGGGCGGCGGCCCGCGACGCCACGGAAGTTTCCCAGGCGTCGGAAGAGCCGGTGTCGATCGTTGGGATTATCAGCGGCACGCCTTCCTACATGTCACCCGAACAAATCCGCGGCGACGATCTGGACGTTCGCGCCGATGTGTTCTCGCTGGGCTTGCTGCTGTATGAAATGGCCACCGGAAAAAAGGCGTTTGGCGGCAGTACTGGCGGCGCAATCATTGAAGCGATCTTGAGCCGCACGCCGGAGCCGGTACGTAGTTTGAATCCAGAGTTGCCCGTTGAACTCGAAGCCATCATTAACAAGGCTGTCGAGAAGGACAAGGAGAAGCGATACCAGGGCGCGGCGGAACTGCGCGCGGATTTGCAAGTGCTGCGGCGCGGGTTTGAGTCTGGCCACACAGCGACGCAGTTGCTGGCCACGGCCGGCATGCAACAGCCTTCGTTTACCAAGCGAAATAAATGGGCGATTCCAGCCATCAGTGCTGCCGCAATTGCAGCAATTGCTGTGGGCGGCTGGCTCTACTACACCAAGAAGACGCACGCGTTGAGCGAAACCGACACGGTGGTGCTCGCGGACTTCACGAACAAGACGGGCGACACAGTTTTTGACGACACGCTGCGTCAGGGCCTGACCGTGCAACTCGAGCAGTCCCCTTTCTTGAGCCTGATTTCCGATCAGCGGATGCGCCAGACACTGCAACTGATGGGCAAGCCGGCGAATGAAAGATTGACGCCGGAACTGGCGCGTGAAGTTTGCCAACGGCTGGGAAGCAAAGCGTATTTGACCGGCAGCATCTCCAGCCTGGGCAGCCAATACGTGATCGGCTTAAGCGCCATCAATTGCCAGAGTGGCGAGTCACTGACACAAGAACAAGTAGCCGCCGACAGCAAGGAACACGTCCTCGGCGCGCTGGGACAAGCGTCTGGCAAGCTGCGCGAACGACTGGGCGAGTCGCTGAAGACGGTAAACAGTTTTTCGACGCCGATCGATCAGGCGACGACGCCGTCGCTCGAAGCGCTGCAGGCGTATTCGATGGGGCGGAACACACTGCTGGTGCATGGTGACAACGCGGGTGCGGTGCCGTTGTTTCAGCAGGCCATCAAACTGGATCCGAACTTGGCCATCGCCTACGCCTCGCTCGGGACGGTCTATCACAATATGGGCGAGAAGGAGCTGGCGTCGCAGAGCACGCGGCGCGCCTACGAGTTGCGGGCCAAGGTCAGCGAGCGCGAAAAGTTTTACATCGAATCGCACTACTTTGACTTTGTAACTGGTGACTTGGAAAAGTCCCGCCAGGTTTATGAAACCTGGGCACAGTTGTATCCGCGCGAGCAGATTCCGCCGCTGAACCTTGGTGTGCTTTACCAGAACCTGGGGCAATACGAAAAAGCTCTGGCGCAGTTCAAGCAGGCATTGAAACTGAATCCCAATGACGTGTTGTCTTACGGAAATTTGGTCAGCGTGCTGGTAAACCTGAACCGGTTGAAAGAAGCCAAGGAGACCTCGGAGGAAGCGCTAGCGAAAAAACTGGATTCCACGGACCTGCGCACCGCTATGTACCTGCTGGCGTTTCTGCAAAGCGACGAAGCGGCGATGCAGAAGACCGTGGCGTGGGCAGCGGAGCGGCCGGAAGACCAGAGCCTGATGCTGTACTACCAAGCGGACACCGCGGCCTATTCCGGACAATTGGCGAAGGCCCGCGAGTTGTCGCACCAATGTATTGCCGCGGCGCAAATCGCCGGCCGCAAGGAACGCGCCGCCGGCTGCGAAGGCTCGGAAGCATTGCGTGAGGCGCTGTTTGGCAATGGCGCCGAAGCGAAAAAGTTCGCGGCTGCGGCGCTGGCGCATTCCAACGCTCGCGACGTGGAATTCGTTGCCGCGCTGTCGTTCGCGCTGGTAGGAGAGAAGGAAAAGGCGGTCGAAGGGGCCGATCTGCTCAAGAGCCGCTATCCGGAAGATACCGTGGCGAAGTTTAATTACTTGCCGACCATTTATGCGGCGATAGCGCTCGATGATAACGACCCGGCGCGGGCGATTGAGTTTTTGAAAGCGGCTTCGCCGGATGAGTTGGGCTTGGCGGGCGGTACCAGCTATTCCACGTACATGTACCCGGTGTATGTAAGAGGGTTGGCCTACTTGGCAGCGAATCAGGGGGACGCGGCGGCCGCGGAGTTTCTGAAGATATTGAATTGGCCGGGAGTGGTGGCCAATGAACCGATCGGGGCCCTGGCACATTTGCAACTGGCGCGGGCACGGAAGATGAACGGAGAAGTGACCGAAGCTAAGGCCTCGTACGGCAACTTTCTTTCCTTGTGGAAGAATGCGGACATTGGCTTTCCACTGGTGACCGCGGTTCAAGCGGAAGCGAACCGCTAGCACTCTCCCCCACCCCGTTTCCGTGAGCATTGAATCTTGTAGATATGGATTCCAAAGCAGATAGCCAAAGCCGCCACGGTTTTTCGAGGGGAAAAGCGCGGGCAAGAAGTACGGCAAACGAACGAGCACACGGAAGGCCCACCTTTACAACCAACAAAAAAAAAGTAGACCACCCCGATTGCCAAGCTTGAGGAACGTGTGCCGACTAGCGGGATCAGGGTTGGTCCCCTTTGGCATAGAGGTCGGATTCTGAGAGGACGGGCGGATGGGAGGCCGATACGGAGCCGGAACGAGCGGCGGCGCCGAACATAGGGCCGCGTGCGGGGACCAGAGGGGTGAAAGCGGCGAAGCCGATGGGTTTAGGGATGTCGTCGTAGATGGCTTCGATGCCGCCTTTATGAAAATAGGTTTCGTGCCAGAAGCCCGTGCCGCCGGAGTCTTTGAGAAAGTTCTTCCACCAATCGCGATGCGGTTCGGAGCGTGTCCACTTCATGAGCGAGTCGACGTCGCGCCAGTATTGGCGCATGCCGACATGCATCGGGAAAAGGGAATAGATCAAAGTTTCGTGCTGCAGCAGGCCGTCGGGCTTGGCTGCTGCGGAGTTGGCGATTTTGGGGCCGAAGCCGAGCACAGTCTTGATGCCGGTGAGGCGGTTGACGCGCATGCCGAGATAAATGACGACGAGGTCGGGAAAGGCGGAGAGGTCTACGGTGCGGCGGTTCACTTTGGTTGGCATGAATCCTCTTTGAGAGGGCGCTCTGGCAAAGATACATCGAAATGGCGCGTGGCTGACAGCGCGTTAAAACGCCAAACGACAAGCAATTCCTGGAGGGGCTGAAGCTCCAACCCGCGACTACGGAAGAGGAAGCGCAGGGGACGGGTCGTGGCGATTCTTGCGCTCAGGTTCCGGCGGTGAACTTGAAGACCCGGGTCATCGGAAGCCAACGGGCTTCGGGCGCGGGATTGTCCGTGAGGGGTTGCTGAAAACGCCCCATCAGGGCTTCCCATTCCATGACTTTGGGATTGTTTCTATCCATGTCGCCCTTCTTTGCGAATGAGAAGGAATCGCTGGTTTCGATGATCATAAACATCCGCGTGCCCCAGAGATAAATCTCCATATCAAGGATGCCGGAGTCACGGAGGCTTTGCTGGACTTCGGGCCAGACGTTTTCGTGGTAGCGCTGGTATTCGGCGATTAGAGCGGGATCGTTCTTGAGGTCGAGCGTGAGGCAATGGCGTCGGGCCATGTCCGAATTCTAAGGCGCGGAGTTAAAAGTTCAAAGAGGAAAGAGGTGCTCGCGCGGGCGCAGAGATAACGACGAGGAATGCGATGCGGGGTCAGGAGAGGGCGCGGTCGAGGTGGACGTAGCCGCCGTCGACAAAGAGGTGTTGACCGGTGGTGTGGCTGGATTTTTCGGAGAGGAGGAAGACGACGGTGGCGGCAATTTCTTCTGCGGTGGTCATGCGGTGACCAAGCGGGACTTTAGCTTCGATGCGGGTGCGGACTTCATTGGGATCGGGAAACCTGGCGAGCCAGGATTCGTAAAGCGGGGTCATCACTTCGGCGGGGAGGACGGCGTTGACCCGGATGCCGTCGGGGAGGAGTTCGACGGCCCACTCCCGGGTGAGACCGAGGATAGCGGCCTTGGCGGCGACATACCCGGAAGTGTCGCCCTGGCCGGTCACGGCAGTTTTGGAACTGATGTTGACGATGGCACCTCGGGATTGCTTGAGCGCGGGCAACGCGTAATGAGTGAGGTTGTAGATGTGGAAAAGATTGCGCTCGAGAGACGCGATAAATTTTTCGGGAGATCCTTTTGCCAAACCGACACCGTCGTTGATACCGGCGTTGTTGACGAGCCCGTCGAGACGGTGGAATTTTTCGAGGGTGAACTGCACGGCGGCATGGCAAGCCTCAAGGCTCGTGAGTTCGGTGAGCATGAATTCGCATTGCGCGGACGACTGACGAAGTTCCTGCTGCAGCTGAGTCGCGGCCGGAGTGTCTTTGTCGGCGATGACCGGGATAGCGCCCTCACGGGCGCATTCACGGACGATTGCGGCGCCGATGCCTTTGGCGCCGCCGGTGATGAGGATGATTTTGTCTCGGAGTTGGAGGTCCATGGCGGTTCGGAAAGCGCGTTCATTCTAAAGCAAATCGGACGATGCGAAAGAAGGAAGTCGCGACGGGCGTAGGGCTCGGCTGGACGGCTCGATCTCAGTCCTGGGCAAACTCTGCACACCGCCAATACCGGCTCGAGGATGATCAGCCGTGGAGGCGCAGGAAGCCGCCGTCGAGGGGGTAGTCGGAGCCGGTGATGAACGCGGCTTCGTCAGAGCAGAGGAAGTGGGCCAGGGCAGCGACTTCGTGAGGCTCGCCCATGCGGCCCATGGGTTGAGTTTTGGCGAGTTTGTCGTACATCTCGGCTTCGCGGCCGGGATAGTTTTTGGCGAGATAGTGGTCCACGAAAGGGGTGTGGACGCGTGCAGGCGAGATGCAGTTGCAGCGGATACTGTGCTGGACGTAGTCCCTGGCGACGGAGAGGGTCATGGCGATGACGGCACCTTTGCTGGTGCCGTAGGCAAAGCGGTCGCCTAGACCGTTCGTGCCGGCGATGGACGCGATGTTTAGGATGACGCCGCCACCCTTGGCTTTCATGTGGCCGGCGCAAGAATGGATGCAGTTGTAGTAGCCCTTCACGTTGACGCGCATGATGCGGTCGAAGTCGGCTTCCGTGGTGGTTTCGACGTTGCCGATGTGAGAGACGCCAGCATTGTTGACGAGGATGTGGACACGATCTTGCTGGAAAATCTGGTTGAAGGTCTGTCGGACGGCGGCTTGATCGGTGACATCGCAGGAGAATGCGGTGGCGGTGCCGGCGGCCTGTTGGATTTCGGAGGCCACTTTTTCGGCTTCCACTAGATTGAGATCGAGGATCCGGACGGAGGAGCCGGCCGAAGCGAAACGCAGAGCGATGGCGCGACCGATGCCGCTACCGCCGCCGGTGACTACGGAAACTTTTCCGGAGAGAGGGAAATTGGAGTTGGCAAGTCTTGAATCGAAGGTCACAGAGAGACTCCGCGCTTCCAGGGGATGAAATCGGACTGGCCCTTGCTTTCGGCGCGGGTGCAGACTTCGCCGCTGGCGGTTCGAATGACCAGGTCGAGGATATCTTCACCCATTTTTTCGATGGTGGATTCGCCCGAGATAATCGAGCCGGTATCCATGTCAATGCTGTCGGCCATACGTTTGGCAAGATCAGAGTTGGTGGAGAGTTTGATGACGGGCGCGATGGGATTGCCAGTGGGAGTGCCAAGGCCGGTGGTAAAGAGAACGACGTTGGCGCCAGCGCCAACTTGGGCGGTGACGCATTCAACGTCATTGCCGGGCGTGCACTGAAGCTGCAGGCCTTTGCCGGAGGAATATTCGGGATAGTCGAGGACGCCGGTGACCGGACTGGTGCCGCCCTTCTTTGCGGCGCCGGCGGACTTCATCGCATCGGTAAGCAAACCGTCGCGAATGTTGCCCGGGCTGGGGTTCATCTCGAAGCCCGAGCCGACGGCTTTGGCACGCGCGCCGTAGCTACGCATCAGATGCATGAAGCGATCGGCCATTTCTTTGCTGGTGCAGCGGTTGATCAGTTCCTGTTCGACGCCGCAGAGCTCCGGAAATTCGGAGAGCATGGTGCGGCCGCCGAGCGCGGCGAGAAGATCGGAAGTATGGCCGATGGCGGGATTGGCAGAGAGGCCCGAGAAACCGTCGGACCCGCCGCACTTAAGTCCGACGCAAAGATGAGACAGAGGAGCGTCGGAGCGGCGAGCTTCGTTGGCTTGCATGAGACCGAGAAAGGTTTTGCGGATGGCTTCGGTGAGCATGGTTTCTTCCGAGCCGGTTTGCTGCTGCTCGAAGATGACCAGCGGCTTGTCGAAGTTTGGGTCGCGCTTGCGGATTTCTTCCCGGAGGATGGGAATTTGCGCGTGCTGGCAGCCGAGGCTTAGGATCGTGGCTCCGGCGACGTTGGGATGATGAATATAGCCGGCGATGAGGCCGCAAAGATTGTTGGAGTCTTCGCGCGTGCCACCGCAGCCGCCTTCGTGCTGCAGAAAGCGGATGCCGTCCACGTTTTCGAAGATTCTGGACCGGGCGGGAGCGGCGGCGGAGTTTGAGAGCACTGCTACGGCGATTTCTGCGGACTTCCCTTCTTTATAGAGGCGAGCGAGTTCCGCGACGTGGCGACGATAGACCTGGGGCGCGGCGAAGCCGAGTTCTTCCTCGAAGGCTTGCTTGAGGACGCCGATGTTACGGTTTTCGCAGAAGACCAGCGGAACAACCAGCCAGTAATTTCGTGTACCGACCTGGCCGTCCGAGCGATGGTAGCCGCGAAAGGTCTGTTTCGCCCAGCGGGAGACGACGGGCGGCGACCATTGGTAGTCCTGGGATTTTTCGGAGAAAGCGGAAGCGTCGTGGCGCACATTGCGCGTGGTGAGCGCGTTGCCCTTTGCGATTGGCTCCACGGCTTTGCCGACCACGACGCCGTACATGATCACGGGATCACCGACCGCAAGATCGCGAATGACAAATTTGTGTTTGGCGGCCACGTTGGACGCAAGGGTGTACGACGACAGACCGAAAAAGAGCGATTCGCCTTGCGAAAGATTCTGCAGGGCAACCAGGACGTTGTCGCGGGGGTGGAGATGGAGAACTTGGTGATTCATTTTCGCGATACGACTCGGAGAGTACGCAAGATCACAGCTCCATACTAGCAGGCCTTCAGGAAATCACATTTTGGCGAGATTCGCCCAAGCCTTGGATACCCAGCTCAACGACATCGCCGGCTTTGAGGTATTGCGGAGGCTTCATACCGAGGCCGACACCGGCCGGAGTACCGGTGCTGATGACGTCGCCGGGCAACAGGGTCATAAACTGGCTGATGTAGGAGACCAGGAACGGTACGCCGAAAATCATTTCTGCAGTAGAGCTGCGCTGGCGAAATTCACCGTTGACCTTGAGCCACATGGGGAGATTGGCGAAATTCGGAAGTTCATCGCGCGTAGCGAGAAATGGGCCGAGGGGCGCAAAGGTGTCGGCACTCTTGCCTTTGACCCACTGGCCGCCGCGCTCGAGTTGAAACGCGCGCTCGGAATAGTCGTTATGCAGGACGAAGCCGGCTACGTAGCCTAGCGCTTCGGCCTCGGAAACGTAGGTAGCCTTTTTTTCCATGACGACGGCGAGTTCGACTTCCCAATCCACTTTTTCGGCGTGGCGCGGGATTTTCAATGCGTCGTTCGGTCCGACCAATGAAGTAGTGGACTTGAAAAAAAGGACGGGTTCTTTGGGCGGTTCCATCTTGCTTTCTGCGGCGTGATCGCGAAAGTTGAGGCCGACGCAAACGATTTTGCTAGGACGGCCAATTGGAGGACCCAGGCGAGCGGAATCGGGAATACGCGGGGCCGCGGAAGTATGGGATGCCATCCAAGCTTTTAGTTTCTGCAAGCCTTCGGACGCGAAGAAATGCTCGTCAAAGTCCGAAGCAAGAGCCGAGACGTCCAGTCGAACACCCTGGTTTGTAAGAATACCCGGTTGCTCCGCGCCCGGCTCTCCCCATCGAATCAGCCTCATGACCTGCACGCTCCTGTGAGTGGGGAATTGTACCAGTGCAGGAGAAAAATCGCAGAAACCAGAAGGGGAAATGGCGCGCCCAAGTGGAGGATTTTAGAACTTTCCTCGCAGAATTCAGGTCAACCTTGCCACAGGCTGAGATCGCTTCTGGAAGTGGCAGAATGAAATGCGGTCACTAGTTCGCGGGGGCTTTTTTCGGTAGCAGCCCGTCTTTCTCCATCTGCTTCGGAACTTCTTTGACAAGGCCACCGACGACCTTCTTCGCTGATTTCGGATTGAACGACTTGCTGACGCCGTTCCACACCAGGTCGCCGTCTGGCTTGCTGGTGGCGTAAACGTTGGTCTCGACGCTAACTGTCGTATCTTCCCGCGTGTATCCCGGATCGTAAACCAGGGGATACACAGCGCCTACGTATCCATAGAAAGAGTAGTAGTAGGGGTATGGGGCGATGTAAGTCGAGCTCGGGATGGATATCACTTTCTTGTCGACCTTCAGCAGACGCGAGACGACTACCGCATCAATGTGATTGTCGCGGATCTGCCCACGAAGGTATCCGAGATCAAGTTTCACGTTAGGATCCGGGCGCAAGAGGATATGGTTGCCGGGAATCGTCTCGATGCCCGGACGCGCAATCTGGGCGGCCATTTCATCTTCGAAGTCTGCGCGCACCTCCAGGTTTTGAGCGACGCCAATGACCAGAATTTTGCGGAACGTCTGTCCTTGGTAATTTGGATTGAACCAACTCGTGATCATCTTGGTGGACTTACCGCTGACGGCAGCGAGAACAGCCAGCAAAAAGAAACTCAGGAACGCTGAGCGAAAGACCAGACGAGGAGTGCAATCGAGAAGTGTCATGGTTCATCTTGCAGGACGGAAATGCACTTCGCAATTGATTCCACGCGACACAGAGGTTCCGTGGAAGGCGTCCGAAAGCTCAAGCTGGCGGCGAATTGGCGTTGATTCGAAACGGCTTCTGCTGGGACGTGGACGGTAGGAATTGAAAAAAAACAAATTAGTGAAAGTGGCGCGCTCGGGCGATTCGAACGCCCGACCTTGTGCTTCGGAGTTTTGGGAGCACAAAAACTAAGTGCCTTATCGTCCGTTACCTACGAGCGAATCAGAGAACAACGTTGCCCTTTCAAATGGGCTAATGGGCTACGCCGTTTTGATCCAAGAACTGCAGAAAGTCCCTTTTCCGGTTGCCGCGTTTACCAAGACTTGACACACGAGTTGACTCTCTGGGGGTCAGACTACAATTAGGGCCAGGCCTTTTCCTCGCATCATGTATATCGAGAATAAATCTGCACAGCCTCAGGGCCAAAATGGAGTGATGGTCCATCTCGTCTAGGCCGTGTAACGTTTTCCAAAACACGAAAGGGAGGGCTAGGGTGGCAGCACTATCTGAAGCAGACCTTGTTGCTCTGCATTCAGCGACAGCCCCTCAAACCGTTGCGTCCTTGCGGTCGAATCGTCTATCCCCTGTTTCACCTTGAGAAGCGTGAGGCGTGATTGCCGCAGACTGCTGTGGGCGGCTGATGACGCAGAAACAGTGTTCAACGAAAGTGCCGTAGGCCAACTGATGCAGTATATCAACCATCTTGTTGTGACCACCGACAAAAGACTCGAAGATTCCAGTCGCCTCCACTATGTCTAAATCCACTGTTCCCACAAAGTACGTTCCACCTTGCCCATCTGGAGCAGGTACGAGGTTGTTGGCCGTGAAAAACATCGTCATCGAGCCCCCCGGGAGGTCGTAACAGCGTGAATGCCGACGAACTGTACATAGAAGGTGCCGATCGCGTTCTCCGCTTGACGCTCGCCACTGCGCGGGCCTTCGCCAGAGTTGGCCTGCCCGCTCGCTTCCTTCGGAAGCCCGCTAACTGGAAAGATCTTTCTATTAGAAAGAGGCAGAGGACGCTAATCAGGTAGCAGCACCTACTGAATCGAGAACACCCAACTGGCACCGAGCGAAAATCGCTCACTAAGAGTGCGGATGGAAGGGTGGCGACAGAGGCGGCTTGGCTGAACGGAAAAATGAAAAGCACCTAGAGAGTAGAAACACTCTTGACTGGGATCGGCCTTCTCATGGAAGGAGTTGTCCGTCGCAGGTCCCACAGTCCGCGCACCGAGAGCATGACGGAGAAGAGCGCGGTCACGCCGAGCAGGAAGTTCGAAAAGACCCAGAAGAGGGCTAAGTGGGTGTGGCCAATCCTCCCGCCAACAAGTCCCGCACCCATCATGTGAATGATTGGGACGGCCGTCCCCAGGAGAGATCCAACCAGGACGATGACGTACCCCAATTTCCGTTCATAGAGCAACAGCGTCCCGCTCAGCCACACGACAACGACCAGTATTCCCATAATGTTTTTGAGGCCCCCCGACTCAAGCCCGAAGGCGATTTCGGTCGTCAGGTGAAGGATCAGCAGGAGGATCGTGAGCAGAGAGAAGATTGTCAGCAGCACGCTGTTTTTCATCGGATATTCTCCAGGTACCGTAATTCCTTTTCTCATTATGAAGGGGAATCTTCCCGAGGCTTGGCCCCTGAGCTATACGGGGAGACCAACGAAAAAGATTCATGGGGGACTGCGTTCCCTCTGGCCGACCCGCCGATTTCGCGTCAACTCCCGGGAAGTCGCATTACCGGACATCTGCGGAGATGTTGATCCCGATTTGTCCACAAGAAAGCCGGCCGTTGAAACCTCCAGCGTAAAACGAGTGTAAAACCGACGGTTTTACAGTCCAGCCGTAAACCTAAATAATCTTGTTTTTATTGGGAAAAGTGGCGCGCTCGGGGCGATTCGAACGCCCGACCTTGTGCTTCGGAGGCACACGCTCTATCCAGCTGAGCTACGAGCGCGCAAAAGAACGACGGTTTCCATTGTAACGCGAAACACGCGAGATTGCCCCGGCCAAGCGAAACCCAGCCCGATCAGCCCTTGGCGCGCTCCTTGATCTGGCGCGCGAGCTTTTCGATTTCCTCGGCCTTCCGTACTAGAGCCAGGGAAAGGGTAGTGGTGGAATCGGTCTTTTCGACTTGTTCTTTCAATTGCGAAGCGAGGTCGAACAGTTTCTCGACGTTCTTTTTGATGTCCTTTTGATTTTCTTCCAGAACAGCTTTGCTGGAGGGCTTCTCCGGCAAACTGGATTCGTCGTCACCGGGGCGCGCCGGATGCGGCCGGCTTGCCGGAAACGGATCCTGACCGCGGATATGAAATGCAAAAAAGGAAAGCGCAGCAGCGGCAGGCAAGAACCGCAAGAGCGAACGTCTGGATGGAGACATAGCAAGCCCTCTGGCGGAACATTTGTGAGCAGCGGGGGGCGAAACGCAGCAGCGTCCCCGGCTGCTCAATGTTATACTCCCCCGGCGAATCGCCTATGTCTAGTCTGGCTCCTTATGTGAACCAAAATACGTTGTCGACGCTGCTGCAGCTGCTGGTGATCTCCCTGATTGCGGTGCTGCTGAATCGCGCTCTCCGGATGATAACCGGCCTGATGGTTCGACCGGCGAGCGGCCAATCCCGCGCAGAGCAAGGGCGTGAGCAACAGACACGAACGCTGGCTGGAGTGGCCTATAGCGCCGCCAGCAAAATAGTTTGGGCGGTGGCGATTCTGACGGGGCTGGACAAAATCGGAATAAGCCCTATACCCGCCTTGGTGTTTGCGGGTGTGGTTTGCCTGGCTGCCGGCTTTGGGGCACAAAGTCTGGTGCGTGACATTATCGGCGGGTGCTACATCGTATTAGAGGACCAATACGTCATCGGAGATGCCGTCGAGATCGGCGAAACAGTCGGGCGGGTAGAGCAACTGACGTTGCGACGCACGGTGGTGCGTGACGCCCGCGGGGCACAAGTGACCATCGCCAATGGCGAGATTCGCAGCGTGGCGAACTTGAGCCGGGATTGGTCGCAGGCTCATGTCGATGTGGCGATGGCGCCGGAAGTCGAGTTGGACAAGGCACTAACGGCGCTGGAACGCGCGGCAGCCGAACTGCGAAGCGACGCCGCATGGTCGCAGGCGCTGGTGGACGGCCCACGAGTGCTAGGCGTGCAATCGTACGATCGAAACGCCAGCGTGATTCGGGTGCAGGTGAAGACCTTGCCGATGCGACAGGAAGAGATTTCGCGGGAACTAAGGCGGCGGATTCAATTGGAGTTTCAGAAGCAAGGGATCCCATTGACGAGCGTGCTGCGGCTGGAATTTACCAATATGCAGACGCCGGCAGTCGCGGCGAGCGCTCCGCCCCCCTCGAACTGATTCAGGAGGCTCCCCTCATGGCCACCGTGACCTACGACGAAGTAAACCTGATGCTGCGGCTATACGATTTGCGGCGCGAGCAGAAGTTGCGGCTGGCGCGCAGCTGGTACCTGGACCACTTCCATCTAGATTCACCGGACGAAATGATGGAGAAGTACAAAGCAGGGAGCGAAGAATACAACTACATTCGTATGGTGCTGAGCTATTGGGAGATGGTGGCCAGCATCGTGAACCGCGGGCTGATCAACGACGAACTTTTTTTTGAGAGCAACGGCGAGATGTGGGTAGTGTGGGACCGGATTCGCGGCATCGTACCCACATGGCGGGCCGCGTACAAGAACCCCTTGGTGTTTTGCAACCTGGAAGAAGCCTGCAAACGACTGGAAGCATGGCGAGAAAAGCGCGCGCCCGGCTCCAACGCAGCGATGAAGCAGATGATGCACCAGGCGCGCACAAAAGTGTGACCTGCAAGAGCGAAGCGTCAAGCGGTGGAAATAGGAGTTTCCTTTCTGGAGAGCGCATCGGAGACTTGCGGGCCGGAAGGCAGCGCGAGAACGGAGCGTTAGGTCCAGTTTCCATAGCGTGATCCAGCCGCAACTAAGCCAGAAGCTGACCGTGCGATCTCTGCTCCCATTTGTATCCGGCGGACACGGCTTCGCGCGAGGGACTTGCAGCACGGAACACCAATTTTGCGTTGCTGCCTACGATTATTCGCGGTAGAAGACGAGGAGAATTCCCAATAGCACCATGAGTGCGGGCCAAGCCTTGCCAAAAATTACCGCTGAGCGGCCCTTCATTTCGCTCAGTCCCTTGGTCAGACCGATTCCAAGACCAATGACGGTATAACTCATGTGCTCGGACTGAATGCGCGCCATGGTTTCCATGTGGTGCTCGCCAACCATGCCGCCCTCGTGCTGGTGAAAGATCAGAATGATCGAGCCGACTATCGCAATCACAGGAAAAATCCAGGCGCTCCACACAGCTTTCAGTACCCCGCGGGCTCGCTGCCACTCTATGACTCCTAACCCCAGCAGCAGCACCGCGAAAGTCTTGTGCTGCAGCACCTCGCGATTGTTCTGGAGCGCCTCTAGCCAGTGGCGATGGCCGAAGGGCCAAAGCTCCGTATCGCTCCAGATCAGCACAAAGATTCCGGCCAACAAAAAACAGGCCGGCCACACAAACTTTACCGCCGGCCACCGAGACGTCAGTGAGCCTTGGAACAGCATGAAAATACCGGCAACGGCCACGAGGACGCCGGCCAAGTGATGGTTGAATTCGCTTTCCTTCTTGTCCGCCAGAATCTTCGCCTGCAATCGAGCTTGCGCTGCGGGGTCGGCCGGCTCATCCATCTGCATGCCTTCGTGGCCCGCGTGTTCGTGTTGCGAAGGCGGCGGCTGTTGCGCGAACAAGTAGGTTGGGAACGCTGAGAAGATCAGCATCGCGATAGTACTGACGAGAAACAAGAAGATGCTTTGGCGACGGGGATTTCGCGCCGGACAACTCATTACCACCTCCGCTGGCTCGTACCTTTCAGTCTCGGCCTGGTTGAAGCACTAACCCAATGGAACGCGGACCTCCGCACAAACCTATGCGGCGCTCTTTATTCTGATGCGGGAAAGAAATTTTTGCTACAGCTACCGGCTGGGAGAAATCCATCGGCGCCCTAACAATGCGGGGAACCGCCGATTGAGTCCGCGATTCGGAATATGTAAGTAGCGGGACGCGCAGGTGGGCTAGCACCTACGCGTCCCTGACAAACAAAGAAGGGTGACTTCGATGTTCGCTGGATTGATTCTACCCCGTAGTTGTTTGCTGATTGGGGTATTGCAAACCTGACGTTCCAATGTTGCGCTGTTTCGATTGATAAAATCGGTGCCTCGATGAGCGCCGAGCCTAAAACAAGCAAACCAGGAGCATGCCGCAAATCCGACAGTATAAGTTCGCCTCTTCCCTGCTCCAGGCTGGAGTTTCGATTCCAGATGCATCGGTGCCATTGGGCCACAGGTCTACCAAAGGCACCGAAAAGCACTATTCCCGATGGGTGAAGTCGAGGCAAGATGCAGTGTTGTAGAACCAGTTTGACGGAGGGGTTTATGAACAAAGTGACTCGTTTGCTGGTTATAGGGTGTTTCTTTGCGGCTCCGGCGTTAAACGCGCAGAAAGGCGCGGCTCCTGATGGATACTATCCGGCGAACTATTCCGGTAGCACATTCACGGGCACCCTCCAGCGAGCCAGCAGCGATACTTCCAGATTCACATTGGTCTACACGAAAAACGGAAAATCAGAAACTTTTACCGCGCAATTGGAAGCAAAGTGCAAGCTGATAAACAAGGCTGGAGTAACACAAACGTTCGGGATGGAAGCCTTTTCGGAAGGCGCGGTATTGACCGCCTACTACCGAACAACCAACAACAAAACTTCCCATCAAAAAGAGAACATCGCGTTGGCTCTTAGTTTTGCCGAGAAAAGAGGGAGCAAGATACCCGACGACAAGAGAATGGTCATCATGTGCTCGGAGCAAAATCAAGCACAGTTTAAGGCGTTTTCAGCCGACCGCTCCGGCGCTGCGGTACGGCTACCAGACAACGAGCCGTGATGTTCCTCGTACCATTTTTCTTAAAACATACCAAAATATAAGGGAACTCGCTCAACTGAAGTACACCGACTTCAAATTTGTGACTGAGTTCCGGGATAACGTCCGGCCAATCCTTCCTGCCTATATTGGGCATGGCTAAGCCGACTCTAATCGGAAACTCTTCGAAATCTGTCTGGAGCGTTCAGCCTAGCACCACTATTTTCCGCCCAGTCGCCGGTGAGCATCTGGCCGTCGACCGACAAACTCCCGTGGTAGCGATACGCAGGGCCAATATCGCCGGGCCTTTCCAAATCCAACTCTGGCGCGGTCGCTGAATGCACTCGTAGCAGTTCGCCGTTGCGGCAATCGGAAGCAATGACTCGATCTAGCCACGCAGAAAGTGTTCCGTCGCTAGACTGCCGAATGTGAAGACTGCCGGACGCCAGATATGGTTTGCTGGACGCGGTCGTCCAATCACCCACAAATGGGTTTGCAGTGACACCGGGTTTGGGTTCGGGTCGCGTCAAGACCACATCGGAAGTTTCATGTGGGCGGGGCCACGTACCTGACCATTCGCGAGAACCAGGTGAGAATGTCAGGTCCAAATCAAATGGGTTCAAGTCCGTGACGTCTACGAAATGAATACGGAGGTGGGTTCCATCGAACAGCGTGAATGAGTGGTCATCTTGTATCTCGTACGATTTGGCAGTCGCTTTTTCGTTTGCCGCAAAGTATCCCCAGCTTTCCTTGCCTTTATCATCCCGGTGGTACACGCGAATGTTGATTGTTTGCCAGTCAGAACCGGTCTCGATAGTCAGAAAGATACCGTCGATTCCAGACACACCCGTCGTTTCCCAAGGGCCCTCAATCAGTTCGGGATTGGTGCTTGCGATCCGCGTATGGTCTTGGGCCATGCTAGGAAACACGCTGATTGAGATGAGGCACACCAGCCGTCGCAGCATCGAAGTTTTATGCCTTAACTGCAACAGTATATGCCGTCCTTTAGGCACTTTCATTTGTCCCGGCATTACAGAGGAGAAATCTTTGTCGTGCAGTGCTGTGGTCCGTTTGATTCACGGCGAAGCGTTTGGGCGCCGTGTCCCATTTGGTTTAGACGACGGACAGTCCTCCGGGGGGAAAAAGTCACTCGCAAGAAGGTACCAGGCTGTCAGCCATCACCGAAACCGCGCCAGGGACCTCGGCTACGCGGTTGTGCCGAAAGTTGCTCTATCGTGAAGTTCAGGTCAGCGGATGTCCACTAGTTCGCCGCGTCCGGGCGTGAGCCCGAACCGGATCCGCGTCAGCCCGGCCGACTGCTCGAGGGCGATGTCGTACGACACACCGGCGGGCACGAGCATGGGAACGTCCCAGGCCTTAACCTTGGCGGCTATCTGGTTCGTTCCAGCTTTCAGGGCGTACACGGCTTTCATTTCGAGCCCTTTGACGTTCGGCGCGTGCACGACGATCGCCGCAACTTGGCCCAGCGTGTCGAGCCTGGTGATTTGTCCCGCTTTCACGGCGACATTGCCGGCGATCTCCACCTCCTGTCCGTAGATCGTGGTGCCGATCACATCGTAGGTGCCTGGAGCAATCGGCAGCGTAACGCCCAGCTTGTCGGTCCGTTGGGCGAGCAGCCGTTTGCCGTCTGAGGAGCGATCGATGAACTGGAGATTCTTGATGAGGGGGAAGCCCTCCTTCGAGACCGCTTCGACCCCGATGCCACCGACCAGCGGATTAGGGTTGATGTGGGTGAGTGTGCCTTCTCGCACGACAACGTTCGACGCCAGAACGAACCCCGCACCGTGGCTGTTCATCAATACATCGTATGCCCCGGGTTCCATGACGACGGTTGTCCCAGGATGGGGCTGGTACTTCACCTGATAGGAGCCGCTCACCGGTGTACCGTGCGCGATGACATGGATCTCGCCTAGCGACTCGTATGGCGCGCTCAATGCCTCGATCGTCATCGCCGGAACTGCGCTCGATTCGGTTCGGATGCCAGGCCCGGACACGGTCGGCGGCTTCAGCGCGGCCGCCGAAAGCGGACGATTATTGGCCGCGGCCGCCGCCACGTCGGCGATCTTCGCCTTCGAGACCTCGAACGCCTGGCGCGACGCGTCAACATTCTGCGTCTTCGCGTATTCGACGCCGAGGTTGTGGTAGATGGCGGGAATCGGCGCTGCTTGAGCCACTTGTTCCAGCAGCCGGATACTCTCGGTGTGGTTGTTCTGCATGGCGGCATTAACGGCAGACTCGATCTGCCGCCTGAGGTCGTCGCCGAGGGGCCGGCCGGTCTGCAGTTCGTACTCCCGCGCGATCAGGTTCACGTTGGTCACGAAGGTGTTGTGCGTAGAGTAGTCGAAGTTGAGTTTGTTGTTGTCGCCGGTGATGGCGATGCCCGCCCCGCCGCCCGATCCTCCTGGCTTGAACAGGCCCGGTACGACCGAGATGAGCGCGACCGCAACCGGCACAGCCACCGCCACGACCCACCAGTACTTCCGTGGTACTTTCTCGTCGTTGGCCACCACGTCCTCCTATGCCTCGGCTTAAACACCGCGCATGCTCGGACCAAGCAGTTCTTCTGTCGATTATCGCAAAAAGGCGGGAAGAAGATATACAACTTCATTAACCGCTTCTCCGGTTTGGCCGCCGTAGCGAGCCGCACACGAGTACACCTCTTGCAGTCTTCAACCCTGACAGGAAAAGCTGATGCTGGTGGCGCTCGGCCGGACGAACCACGACTGTATTGCCCGCTTTCAGCTCATCGCGGGTAGCTTGTCGCGTCGGCAAAACCCTTTTGTTAAGTGCTTCCGCGATTTTCTCCGGAGCAATTGTAAGAGCCGCTTCCGTAGGAGCTGTCGTGGCAATCTCGGCGGTGACGGGTGTCGACAGCTGCGAAGATTTCCCGGGAAGAGTATCGGCGACATCTGCGACGCTAAATGTTAAGGCTGGTTGGCCGGTCACCCGTATAAGCCCACGAATCGAGTTCAAGATCGTTCTGAGCAGGGCTCTTCGGATTGAACCTGACGACAACTTTCTTGTCCAAAGGCAGCTCCCGTTCGGCGAACTCTCGGGCCTCCGATTCAGTGGAAAAGTTTTTGCACCAACTACCGGACATACGATGCCCCCGAGGATCGCGGAAGTCGTACGTAAACGTTGCGTAGAAATAGTGTCCGCCGGTTGAGCCGCCACCATACTTCCTTTCAATATCGATTCTCGTAATTACGCCATCTGCGGTAGGCCACGTAAGCGACACATGATAGAGCCAGAATCCGCGAGCGATGACAGCGGCGATTAATACCAAGCCCAGTCCTATAAGCCACCGAGTCGTGAATTCCCCAAAATTCATGTCGAGGAATATACACCGAACTGCATGCACTAATGCCAATTGAGTCCCGGAATCAGCTTCTCGAGCTTCGCCGTTAATCAAGCAAGTGGATTACTTCCGAGTGGCCCGTCATCCGGGCGGCACCTAAAAAATGCAGGCAACGACCATGATGGATCCTACTTGGCTTTGTAATTAGAATCTATTTGCACCGCAACTGCCGGTGAATGGTCTTATCCACCGTGGTGGTTCAAGCACCTCGGCTTACACGAATGGGAGCTGGCGCTAGGAGGAGAATAGATGTGTAACACTAAGCTTCTTTTCTTGGCCATTCTGTTGTCTATTCCGTCCTCGCATTCCCAAGATCTTGATCCCGCCGACGTGCGCATTAGTTTGGATCAAGCGTTGCCAATTGCGATCACGAAGGCTAAGGCAGATTTCCCGGACTTAGAGAAATACATACTTTATTCGGTGCATCCCCGAGTGCTGAAAGGCGACGCCGACGGCTTGTTTTGGGAAGTCTTGTGGGAAGAAAAGGCCTTTCCCCATTACAAGCAGCTGCGAGTTCGCGTTTATATGAGTAACGGATCTACGAAGTGCTTTAGGGCAGAAAAGGGAACATTTCAGAAGGAACACGACAAATAAATCCGGCTTTAGACCCAACGAAAAGAGTTCCTCCAGAAAACTCAATGTCCAGCCGCGTTCATTTAGTTTTTATCCCAGTCGACAAAACTGTCATCCAGCCTGTTACAAATGCCCTTGAGGGCACGCTACAGAGGATATGTGCTCTTAAGAGCACTACTCGGGTGGAAATCGCACTGATACCGCTGCTGAAACCGCGCGAGTTGTTGATTCCACGATCGCGCAAAAGCCTCAAATTCCATAAACTCGTGCAACCGAGGTACACTGCAGGTACAGGGCGCCAAATCTGTGGCTGCCCTAGGATAGGTCCTGCCTAACGTGAATCAACTTGATGTCCGGTAAGGCGATTCATCGGGAGTGGCGGCCTGCCTCGACCGCGCCCCTGCAGGTGTCAGCTATTTGATACAGCAGGCAAAGTTAACCGGTTGGCGCGACGGTTCTTGCGTGCACGGTGTTACTCCCGGTTACCATTTGTCGACAGAATTGGAGAAGGCTTAGCCCTCCTGCGATATGAAGGTCTTTCACACGTTCCGTCTGGACGCCGCCAATTACTGTTTGTGGCGCGGCGAAGAGCGAGTGCCGCTCGCGCCAAAGGCTTTCGATGTGTTGCGGTACCTGATGGAACATGCCGACCGGCTGGTCACTCAGGACGAGATTCTGGAAGCCTTGTGGCCGGAAACGTATGTAAATCCGGAAGTGGTCAAGAAATACGTACTGGGAATTCGCAAGGTTCTCGGCGACCAGGCCAGCAAACCGGCATTCGTAGCGACCTTTCCCCGACGGGGATATCAGTTCATCGCGCCCATTCGCGAAGAGACAGTTGAAGCGCGCCCGGGCTCTGCGGCTATCGATGCGATTCGGTCCATGGTCGGACGTGAGGACGCGTTGACCCAACTGAACGCGGCTCTCAGCAAAGCTTTGCAGGGACAGCGGCAGATCGTTTTTGTCACCGGGGAGGCGGGCATCGGAAAAACCATGCTGGTCGACGCTTTTCACCGGGCAGCCGCCGGCAGTACTAATGTGCGGATCGCGCGGGGCCAATGCGTAGAAGGCTTCGGAGGAAAAGAAGCCTACTACCCGGTGCTGGAGGCAGTGGGAGAGTTGCTGCGCGACGCCGCCGACGGGCCGATTGTGCACTCTTTTGCCAAACGAGCGCCGACTTGGCTGATGCAGTTCCCGGCTTTGCTGGACGCGGAGCAGCGAGAGACGCTGAAGAAGGAAATCATCGGGGCCACGCGGGAACGGATGGTGCGCGAGATTTGCGAAGCATTGGAAGCGATCAGTACGCAGACACCACTGGTCATTTGCCTGGAAGACTTGCATTGGGTGGATCCGTCCACACTGGACTTTATCTCGGCACTGGCCCGCCGACGGGGGCCGGCAAGATTGCTGCTGCTGGCGACCTACCGGCCGGCCGAAGTAATCATTTCGCAGAGTTCTTTGAAATCTCTGAAGCCGGATTTGGTTCTCCACGATCTGAGCCACGAAATTGCGCTAGAGCGACTGGAGGAGTCCGATGTCGCCGAGTACCTGGAGGTCAGATTTGGGAATTGCACCTTTCCGGAAGGATTTGCGACTTCCATCTACCAGCACTCCGGCGGTAACGCGCTGTTCATGGTGACCATTTTGCAGGAGATGGTTAAGAAGGGAGTGATTGCGCAGGACCAAAAGAAATGGACACTTAAGGTGGCGCTGGAGGATGTCGAACTTAGTGTTCCAGAAACGCTTGACCAGCTGATCGATGCACAATTTCGGCAGTTGAGTGCGGTCGAGCAGCGTACCTTGAGATCCGCAAGTGTCGCCGGGGACCGCTTTTCAGTGTGGGCCATTGCGCCCTTGATGGAAATGTCGGCCGACGGCATCGAGGATATTTGTGAGGGGCTGGCGCAAAAACTGCAATTCGTCAAGTCTGCCGGAATTTACGAACTGGCGAATGGCGAGATATCGTCGCATTACGATTTCAAGCATTCGCTGTATCGGGAAGTTTTGTATCGGCGGCTTTCCGAGGCCACTCGTGCGAAATTGCATCTGCTACTGGCGCAGAGGCTCAAGGCATTCTGCGATCCGTGCGAGCAGGAATTAGCCACTGAACTGGCATTGCACTTTGAGGAAGGGCATGACTACGAACAGGCAATCCAGTACCTGTTCCTAGTGGCGAAAAATGCGGCGCGGCGATTTGCCTATCGTGATTCGATCGAGACGCTTAACCACGCTCTGGAATTGGCAGCAAAAGTCGCCCGCGGCAATCGCGGCCAACTGGAGATTCAGATTCTGATGCAAATCGGCGATACCCACTACGCTTTGGGGAATATGGCCGAGTCGGCACAAGCGTTCGAGCAGGCGGCGTCGCGAGCGGCGTACGCAGGCTTGGGGGCAGCTCAAGTGACGGCGTTGATTCGCCTGGTGCACCCGATGGGTTTGATCGACGTCGATCGCGCGGTTGCCGCTATCGAACGGGCCGAACTAATTAGCGCGGACCTCGACGACGCAAAACTCCACGCTCGCGCTCAACTTCTGGGAGCGTGCGCACGTCTCTACTATCATGCCTGGCGGTCGCAAGACGCGGAGCTGTTCTCCCGCGCCATGGAAATTCTCCGGCGGCTGAGCGGTCCCGGTCCGTTGCAGTACCCGGAGATGCATTATGCCCACCTGCATCCGCTCCAAGGCGGTTTTCAGGAAGCGCTGCAAATTGCGGATGCCGGAATTCTAAAAATCAACGAGACCACCAGCACGGTATCGGTTCTGTTGGCGATTGGCGCCAAGGCGGTTGCGCTCATGCACATGGGGCAACTTGGAGACGCACTGCAGGTGATTCGTGCTGCCACGGAGCAAGCAGCGACGAACGGCAACGACCCGTGGCTTCTGACGATTCGGGAAGCCTGGCTGCGTACGACAGCTTTAGATTTCGAAGGCGCCGGGGAGTTATGCCAAACGATGATTCGCTCGGACTCGGGATATCCGAAAGGCCAGCCGCAAGCCATTGGCTGGTTTGCCGCCGGGAACGTAGCGCTGGCACACGCGAAGTTCGATGAAGCGGTAGAGAACTTCAAGCGAGTGCTGGACAAGGACCTAACCCCAAAGTTTTTCTTGCATTGGTATTGGCGAATGCAAGCTCAACTCGGAATGGCTAATGCATGGCTCGCTTCAGGGGACCTTGGGAGCGCTCGCGCCGAAGCTTGCCGTCTCCTGGAGTCCGCACTTGCAACAGCCGACCCCAACCTGCAAGTGCTGGCATGGGACTTGAGGGCGAGGGTCGCGATCGCAGAGAAGAATTGGAACGACGCCGAGGAAAGCGCACAAAAAGGTCGTTCAATTTTGGCAAAATTTGAACTACCCACGGTCGCTTGGCGCCTGTACCAGACGTCGTGGGATTTGAACCGCCACCTAAAGAATGAGGCGACCGCCGAAGCTCAGCGAAAGTGCGCGGAACAGTTCGTACTCAAGCTAGCAGATTCTTTCGCGCCGCAGGAGCCTTTGCGAGCCACGTTTCTCGGAGCAGCTGCCGTTCGCCGAATTTTTGGGCAAAACAGTGCGAGCGCCCCCCGGCGGCGGAAACGGAGGCAACGCTCAGGGCGGTGAGCGCGCCCCCGCACCCTTTTCAAGTCGAGGTGCAGAGCGTTGACCTCGGGAATCAACTGCGCGAGGTCAGGATCTATTCTTGGTCTATTCCACGGTGACCGTGAGTGTCGTTGAATGGACTATCGATCCGCTGGCCGCCTTTACCTCAATCAGGGCCGTCCGCCGGCCCGGGTCGGAGGCTCTGGAGCCGCCGCATCCGCTCGCTAGAATTGCCGTTGCGAATAGCGTTGCTCCGGCCGCGACCCTGAGTATTCGGGGCCGCTTCCCCGTCCGGTAGAGAAATAAGAAGAAAAGAACCATAAACGCCAGGTCCACGGTGAACCAGGTTGTCCTTGCGGTGGGTACCCAATAAATGTTGGCCGCGGCCGCCGACGTGCTCACCGTCAGCGCGGTGGCTGCCGAGGGGCCGTCGAGGCTAACCACCGGCGGCGCGAAGCTACACAGGACACCGGCCGGCGCGGAGCAGGAAAATGCGATGTTGTCCGAGAATCCGCCCGTAGGCGCGACGACGATTTTGAATTGCGTGGACTGGCCTGCCACCACGGTCGCGCTTGCATGATCGGAAGAAAGCGAGAAATCGGTGGCTGCGATCCGAATCGTTACTGGCGCGGATGTGCTGCCCGCAAATTTGCCGTCGCCTTCGTATCGCGCGGTCAGAGAATGGGCGCCGGCAGTTAGCGCGCTTGTTCGCAACACCGCGACACCGGAGTCATTCAGCGGGGCGGCGCCAACCGTCGTGCCACTGTCATCGAACGTGACTTGCCCGGTCGGAATTCCCTGGTCCGATTGCATCGTCGCCGTCAGAACGATCGAGGCTCCCACCGAAGAGCTTGACGGCGCATTCAACGTCACCGAGGTGGCCAGACCGTTCACCGAAACATCCAGTTGCGACGTGCTGGGAAGAAAGGTCACGTCACCGCCGTATCGAACACTCAAGGTGTGGCTGCTTGTCCCGGTGAAGGTTACGTCCAGACTGCCCGAACCGTCTGTCAGCCGCACGTCGCCGAGCACCCCGCTCCCGTCGCTGATGCGCACTGAGCCTGTCGGAGTTCCCGCATTTCCGGGCCCGGCAGATACCACCACGGATATCGTGCCAGATTTGCCGGTAGTGAGCGGTGGAGCGCTAGCTTGCGTCACGCTTACTAGGCCGGTGCTTGCGCTAGCAAAAAGACCGTCCTGATCCCCGTTGATACCGGCCGTGAAATAAAGCGTATTCGGATCGCCGAAAGCTTGAGAGCCAAAAATTAAGCCCCGCAAATGCGAATTGCGGATCGGATTGCCATCGCCGTCTTCCAAACGGCCGAGAAAGTTCCCGCTCACAAAATCAAAAGCGTTGATCACTCCGTCGCCCGTGTTCCCGATTAGGATAGCGTTTGCGAACGGTCCAAATTCAGGGCCTGCTTGCGCCACGCCCCACGGGTCGTCGAGCGCACCAGACGTAACGAATCGGCGTACAAAATGCCCACTGAAATCGAATACGCTCACGATCCCGTTGCCACCGCCAGGGACCGGATTCAGCTTGTTGGCATCCTGCGGAACAAATGTCACAAATAGCTGATTCCCGATAACCTGCATTCCGAAAGGCGCGAAACCCGCTGGCAAGCCGGGATCGCGCAGGGTGCCCGCCGGAGCGAAACTCGTATCAAAAAGTTGAACGATTGCGTTGTGGAAATCGGCCACAGCCAGTTTCGCTGCGGCTCCAGAAGGGTTCAGGATCGCCAGCGAAGTATAAACAGCGCTCAATTGCGAATTGTTGACCTTAAGGGTCGCTTCCGACGGAACATTTCCCTGCGTATCGACGCCCCAAAAGAAGATGCCGCCGTGGGCAGTCGCGGCAATCGCGGCAAAAGCAAATTGGTTGCTGTCTGCTCCGGCAAAAGCAAGTTTGCTATCGACCACCACTCCCGTTACGCTTGCCTCTGCGGGACCGGCCACATCGGGCACAGCAAAAGCGGAGGGGCGTATGTTCAAACCTTTGGCGTCCTCGGTCGCTACGCGGCTAGTCTTGCCGTTCGCAATCAGGAAAAACCGTTGCGGCACCGCGGCGATTCCCCAAGGGCCCTTGAGTATCGGATTGGGGTGTGCAGCGATCGTCGTCACGTCCGAAGCGAGATTGCGTTGCCGGTACGCGACGTTCTGCGCGCGGCTTGGTGAATTCGCCGCAACAAGGGCGAGTACAAACATACCTGTTCTTACAATTCTGAGAGACACGTTTTCCTCCAACTGTGGTTATTGAATGTTTGAAAAAACCGACTGCCTGCTAATCCGCCCCTAGCTGGCTCGGCGATACTTGGCGAAATTGCGCCAGTAAGCCCTGCAATCTTTTGCGCGCCTTATGCACTTGAGACTTGGAACAACCAACCGAGCAGCTTTCAAGTTTGGCGATTTCTTGATGTCTATACCCGAGCACCACATGCAGCAGGAACATGCGCCTGCATCCGGCGGGAAGCTTCCGCAGCGCGCGTCTTAAATTGATTCGATCGACGGCGCTGTCCATGGAGTGGTCGGAAACGGTAAGGAACGGCAATGCCTCCGTGTCCAAGCTCTCCGTACGCGCTTCGCCAGCCCGCTTCCGGCGCATATGCATCAGCACGGCGTTGACTGTTACCCGATGAAGCCACGTGGATAGTCGGGACTCGCCGCAAAACGTGCCGATTTTGCGAAAAAGAATCAGAAAAACTTGTTGCGTAATGTCCTCGGCGTCGGCGGCGTTTTTCAGCATTCGCAGGCAAAGGCTATATACTTGACGGCTGTGCGACCGATACAGGTGTTCGAAAGCCGCTGCGTCGCCATCTTGGGCGCGCCGAACGAGTTCTTGCGCATCAGGATTAGGTGCTGGCGCCTCCGTAGCGGCGGGTGTCTCAGTGATCTTGTCTTCGACGTTTGTTAGTTTCACGACTTCGCTCCATCTTCTTGGGTGCTACCGGTTCGCGAATGTGGAATCGAACCAGTCTGTCTATGGCATGAACTTGTAGCCGGTCCGGTGAACTGTTACGAAGTGACGGGGTTCGGAAGGTTCTGTTTCAAGTTTGCGTCGCAGTCTAAGGATGTGGTTGTCCACCGTGCGTGTGTTCGGATAGTTTTCGTAGCCCCACACTTCATTCAGCAATTCGTCGCGCGAAATCACACGCCGAGCGTTTTGCATCAGGTATTTCAGAGCCTTAAATTCCATGGCAGTTAGCGTGACCGGCTGCTCTTTAAGGGAAGCAGTCATTTCGGCGAAATTGATTCTTACGTCGCCGAACACGGACTCGTCGGCTGAATCGGGCTCTTCCGGTTGCCTCAGGGTTGTTTGCAACGGTTCGAAGGTTTGTTCCGCGGCGCTGGCAATGGACTCGGCCGCGACGATTCGCATTGAGTAATTCTTGTCTCGGATGGCGCATTTCGGGAGTAAGACGATCACCGGCAGAAATTGCGACAACTGTCGAATCTGCTTCAGGCTTGCGGCGGACGAGAGCTCGAGAAACGATGCCGCCAATTCTATTGGTTTGCTCGAAGGCTTAGTGAATTGCGGGATTAGACTTTTTAGATTTGCTCCCATGACTTCGTCCCCTTTTCTGCAGTCTTTTACAGGCGGTCCTTCAAATAGCGGTCCCAGCAGTCTCCAACTCGAAAGCGGTAGTGAAAATACTGATAGGCTTCCTTGCCGGGGGTCTTGAAGCACACGAATCCGAACCGCTGTCCGGTAACAATTGGCTGCTGGCACTTACTGCACTGAACTACGGTTCTAAATTTCACGGCTTGCCTCGCGAGCCTTTCTTGCTCTTCCCTGCCCACCTTCCTCTTGGGCCGGGATCGGCCTCATCTGGACGAACCTCGCCATTCGAAACCGTGAGTTGATTGAACCGCTCGCCAAGGAAGTTCAGGAGCTCTTCGGTCGAGCGGAAGCGCACCTCACAGCAGGTGTCAACCTCTTGCACCCATCCTTCAAATCGACGGTCAGCGGGACGGGTGTCATTTCCGAGTCGAATTACGAATGCCAGTCGCATAGTTCCTTCTTGCCTAAACAGCAACCGCTCGGGGTTCCTGTTTCACAGCGCTTAAGAGTGTGGAACTCGAGAGGCGAAGTCCGACGGACTGCGCCTCTCGTGGTTCGTGAAGTTGCCTTATCGCGCCTCATCATTGATGAATCGCTCGGTGCCGGTGGCGATCCACTTGCCAGCGGGGGCGGCAGGAGCCGCAATTCTCACCAAGAACAGCGGGTTGTTGCAGGTGGATGGAATGCCGTTGATCTGGCCGGCAAACTGGGCGTCGCCGTGTACGTTCAGCGCAACCGGAGTCGTATCCAGAATGACCGGTGTCGCGCCGGGATTGCAGACCAGCGTACCTTCCACTGCAGTAACCGGTCCGGGCGTGCCGCTCGAATTGCTGCCGTTGAGAACCAGCCCATCCACGTCAAAAAACGCGGCACCAGTCGTCAGGTTGACGCGGGCGCGTCCGCTGCGAACGGACCATGGACCGGCTCCGGCGTGAATCCCACTGACCGGATTGTCTACACCGGGGGCTGTGATGACACCGGCGATGCTGTTCCAACGCACCGATTCTCCGAAATCGAGAGCCAGCGCGGCGGCAGCGCAGAACGAAAGAGAAAGCAAACCGACAAGTACTTTTTTCATTTCATAATCCTTTAACGTGATCGCCGCACACGGCCCCTTGGCCGATCCGGCTATGCTGTAAAGGTAGAAGAGCGAGGGGTGCGCAGGAGTGACGGCTCGGTGACCTTTTGGTCCCGTTCCGGTGTCTTGTCCTGTGGCGAAGTTACCAGGAAGGACCTTTAACCGTCGAAATCCGCAAGGCTGCTGGCGTACACTTATTGCCCAGTAGTTGTCCCTGGGCTCCTGCCGGACACAGGATCTGGCTCCTCGAACATGAAGTCCTTCCGTGGATATCGCCTGGACACGGTCAATCACTGCCTGTGGCGCGGTGACGAACGCCTGTCGCTGGCTCCCAAGGCTTTTGACGTCCTGCGCTACCTCGTGGAGCACTCCGATCGTCTGGTGACCCAAGACGAGATCCTGGAAGCCTTATGGCCGGACACGTATGTCAACCCTGAAGTCGTCAAGAAATATGTCCTCGGCATTCGCAAAGTACTGGGCGACGATTCCGCCAAACCCTCGTTCGTGGCCACTTTCCCGCGCCGCGGCTATCAGTTCATCGCCACGGTCGCCGATGGAACGCAAATCCCACCTCCCAGGGCAGCCGCTGAGCCGCGCACCAAGACGATCGTCGGTCGCGATCAAGCTCTCGCGCGCTTGCGAGAGGCGCTCGCAAAAGCACAGTCCGGGGACCGCCAAATTCTTTTCCTGACCGGCGAGGCCGGCATCGGCAAGACCACCCTGGTAGGCGCTTTTGAGAAGCAAAATAATTCGCATCCGCGCACGCGGATTGCGCGGAGCTACTGTATCGAAGGCTTTGGCGGAAAAGAGGCCTACTATCCCGTGCTGGATTGTTTGGGGCAATTGCTGCGCGGCGGAGAAGACCGCGAATTGGTGCAGACCTTGGCTACCCGGGCTCCCACTTGGCTCGTGCAATTTCCGCACCTGGTCGACTCTGAACAACGCGAAGTGATCGAAAAGCAGGTCCTCGGTGCCAGCCGCGAGCGGATGGTGCGGGAGATCTGCGCGGCGCTAGAAATCATCACGGAGCGCGATCCACTGGTGCTGTGCCTTGAGGACCTGCATTGGGTGGATCCTTCCACCCTCGATTTCTTGTCGGCCGTCGCTAGGCGGCGCGCGTCTGCGAAGCTCCTGATCATCGCGACGTACCGTCCCGTGGATGCCATCGTGGCGCAGAGTCCGCTGCCCGCCCTCAAACAGGATCTGGTGATTCACGACCTGGCTCGCGAGATTCGCCTGGAGCTCCTGGAGGAAAGCGATGTAGCTCTGTACATCGACGCCGAGTTTCCTAATGCGAATTTCCCCGCGGCTCTGGCCCCCGCTATCTACCGCCAGTCGGGTGGCAACGCGCTTTTTATGGTTGCGATCCTGCAGAATTTGCTGAAGAAGGAGTGGATTGCAAAGCGCCAGGGCCGGTGGACGCTGCTCGAACCTCTTTCCCGCCTCGAGCGCAACATTCCGGACACGCTCGATCAACTGATCGAAGCGCAGTTCCGCCAACTAACTGCCGTCGAGCAGCGGGTCCTTCGCGCCGCCAGTGTGGCGGGCGAACAGTTTTCACTGTGGGCCATCCACGACGCAGCGGAACTGGATGCGGCCGAAATTGAGAAGACTTGCGAGGGCCTGGCGGAAAGGCAGCTGTTCATCGGTTTCGCCGGTGTTCAAGAGCTTGCCAATGGCCACGTTTCGGCGCACTACGATTTCCAGCATTCTTTCTACCGCGAGGTTCTCTATCGCCGGCTTTCCGAAGTTAGCCGGGCCAGGCTGCATTTGCTCCTTGCTAACCGGATGCAAGCATTCTGCGACCCCTGCGAACAGGAGCTGGCGACCGAGCTCGCCATGCATTTCGAGAGCGGCCATGACTATGAGCAGGCCATCCGCTATCTGATTCTGGCGGCCGAAAACTCGACGCGGCTCTTTTCCTATCGCGATTCGATTGACATCCTGGAGCAGGCGCGCGAACTCGCCGCGAAACTCCACCCGTCCCGCGGAGCACGTCTGGAAGTGCGGGTTCTCGAGAAAATTGGCGACGCGAACTTCGCTCTGGGCAACCTGCTGGATTCGGCGCAAGCCTACACGGATGCCGCTTCGCGCGCGGCCGCAGCCGGGAACCGGTCCGACCAGGCTCACGCGCTGGTTCGCGCCATGTACCCGCTGGGCGCCATCGACCCCGATCGGGGTTTGGCCGCGATGCGCCAGGCGGTGCACACCTGCGAAAAGATCGGCGACCCTCGGCTCACCGCGCAAACCCAGATGCTTTCGATCGGCTGTCATCTGGTTTTCGATGAGTGGCGGCAGTCCGACGCCGATGTGTATGACATGAATCATTCAGCTCTTTGCGATTCGAGCGATTCCGGCGATGAACCTCTTAGGCAAATGGTGCACGGACACGTACTTTCGCTGTGCGGAAAGTACCATGAAGCAATCGCTGCCTTCGAGGGCTCAGTGTCCGGTGTGGACATTAGCACCGGCTTGATCACTTCATTTGGCGCACTCAGCGGCAAGACTTTTGCGCTCTTGCGGCTGGGCGACCTCGGCGAGGTCCTGCGTATTGTCCGGGCGGGTAAAGAATCCTTCGAGGAGAACCGCACGCGTTGGCGGCTCTTGCACGTGCGCGAGGCCTGGATCCGGCTTCTGGCTTTCGACTTCCAGGGTACCCTCAATCTCTATGAGTCAATCTCCGAGGACCGCGATCAGTGGGCTGTCCAGCCGCGCGCCATCTGCGAAATGGCCGAAGGGTACATGGCGGAACAGCAGAAGGACTTTCCGCGCGCTCTGACCCATTTTTCACGCGTTTACCAGCTGGACTCTGGAACCAAGTTCTTCCTCTCCTGGCTTTGGAGAATCAACGCGCACCTGGAACTTGGCAATGTCTGGCTGCGATCCGGCGAAACCGCGAAGTCCAAATCCGCTTCCGAGAGCATTCTCAAAAGCGCGTTGTCGGTCGCCGACCCGCACATTCAGGTTCTGGCCTTGGAGTTGGCTGCACGCGTCTCCATGGCGGAAGGCGAAATGCCGCGCGCCCAGGAACACATCGAAAATGCCATGCGGCTGGCGGAGCAATATGAAATCCCGCTGGCCGGCTGGCGAGCCTATGCGACCGCATCAGAGATTTTTCGAACCCGGGGAGAGAACGGCCGGGCCGACCAGGCCATTCAGCTGGCCGAAGAAACTGTCATGGGGATCGCAAACTCGTTCGATCCGAACGAACCGCTGCGCGCAACGTTTCTGTCGGCCGAGCCGGTTCACAGCATTTTCCGCAGGAGCTTCAAAAGCGCGCGCTAGAACTGCTTGTAGCGGGCCTAACGAACGATTGGAAACAGGATCCGGAGCTTTCTGGACTGAGTGAGGTACACGCGCGGGACACGCGGATCGTGCCAGTCGTAACTGCTTCATTCCACAACACAAATCTTGGAGGCGCGGGTGGGAATCGAACCCACGCATAAAGGTTTTGCAGACCTCTCCCTTACCACTTGGGTACCGCGCCGCCAACCTATAATTATAGCGAAATCCGCGGCGCTCTGTCAGCGCCCGAGGCTGAAACTACTTTTTTGTGGGCGTCGCAACGCGGGCTTCTCGCAAGAACCGCGCCGACTCTTCCGGCGGCGTCGGGTTGATATAGAACCCGGTTCCCCACTCAAAACCCGCCACTTTGGTGAGTTTTGGAATAATCTCGACGTGCCAGTGATAGTGATCGTTAATCTCTTCACCGATCGGCGAAGTGTGGATCATGAAGTTATACGCCGGCCGGTCCAGCACGGCGTCCATGCGCATCAAGGTGTCCTTCATCATGCGCGCCAGACTGGCATACATCGAACTCTGGTTATTTTCATACGACGACCCGTGCGCTTTCGGCAGCAGCCACATTTCGAAAGGAAACCGCGGCGCGTAGGGCGCCAGCGTGATGAAGTGATCGTTCTCGCCGATCACGCGTTCACCGGTCTCCATTTCCTGCCGGATGATGTCGCAGAAAATGCAGCGCTCCTTTTCGTCGTAATAGTGCCAGCAACTGTCCACTTCCTCGCGTACCCGCCTGGGCACGATAGGCAACGCGATGAGCTGCGAGTGCGTATGTTCCACGGTGGCTCCAGCCGCTTCTCCGTGATTCTTAAAGATCAGCACATAGCGAAAGCGCCGGTCGTTTTTCAAATCCAGCATGCGGTCGCGGTAAGCCCACAGGACGTCTTCCAGCGCGCGCTCGGAAAGGGTGGCCAGGGTGGAAGCGTGATCCGGCGACTCGATAATCACTTCATGTGCGCCAATGCCGTTCATCTTGTCGAACAGCCCTTCGCCCTCTTTATCCAGGTTGCCCTCGATGCCTAGGGCGGGAAACTTGTTCGGCACCACGCGAATGGACCAACCCGCGCTGTTCGCGCTGCCGCCATTGCGCCCGTACACCAGCACTTCGCTCGGCGTTTTCGCTTCATTGCCCGGACAAAACGGGCAGTTCTTCCCCTCCTTGGGGATTACGCTCTCGCGCAGAAAATCCATCGGCCGTTTTCCACGCTCCGTGGAAATGATCACCCAGCGGCCGGTAATCGGGTCCTTGCGTAACTCCGGCAATTCTGCCTCCTAACACCTTTTCTTACGGCTTTCTCCACATCACTGAGACGGCGTTTATTTTACCAAGTTCTTTCGGGTTCTGACCTTTTTCGGAAACAGACCGTTACATCTGTGGATAAAACGTGGCTTCGTGTTGCCGTAGCCCGACGATTCTCCCAGTCGATGGCCACGACAGCAAAACGCATCGGGCATTCCTTCATGCGCCGGTCTCGTTACGGCCGGCGCTGAAGCGGCTGTGAGTATAAACAAAAATCCCGTAGCCGCCGCACACTTCCGTGCGTCAGCCACGGGATTTCCTGAATGTTCGCGATGTGCTAAATCTTCGCTTCCGCCTCGCGCATGCACTCTTCCAAAGTCCGCAGCGCAAAATCGGCCTGCTCCTCGTCAATCAAGAGGGGTGGCGAAAGCCGCAGCGAGTTTTCGCCCGCTCCCAGCACCAGCAAACCCTTGTGGAAAGCGCGGTCCACGATGAAATTGCGCAAGTCGCCAGCGCGTTCCTTGGTCCGCTGATCACGCACGTACTCGATGCCGATCATCAGCCCCTTGCCGCGAACATCGCCGACGATCTTGAACCTCTTCGTCCAGTCCGCCGTACGCGCGAAAACATGTTCGCCCACCTTACGAGCGTTTTCCATCATGCCGCCTTCTAGCAGGTCCAGTGTCGCGATCGCCGCAGCCAGACACACCGGATTTCCGCCGAACGTCGTCCCGTGCGAACCAGGCTTCCAATTCATCACGCTCGCCCGCGCAATGAAAGCCCCCAGCGGCATGCCGCTGGCGATTCCCTTCGCGCTGGTGATGATGTCCGGCTCGATGCTCGCATGTTCAAACGCCCACATTTTCCCGGTGCGGCCCATGCCAGATTGCACTTCGTCCACGATCAGCATGATTCCGTGCTGCCGGCAGATGCGCTGCAGTTCCTGCAGGAAAAACTTTGGCGCCGGAACGTATCCACCCTCACCCTGAATCGGCTCGATGATGATTCCGGCGACTTCCGTCGGGTCGAAAAGCCGCTTAAAAATCTGGTTTTCCAGCGTTTCCAAGATTTCCGCGCCGCATGTTTCCGGCGTGTGACCAAGCGCACAGCGATAGGCGTACGGATATGGAAGATGCTCTACGCCGCCGAGCAGTGAGCCGAATCCCTTGCGCTGGGTCGACTTGGAGGCCGTGAGTGACAGCGAACCCATCGTCCGCCCGTGAAAGCAACCATAGAAGGCGATCATTTTGTCGCGCTTGGTCGCATACCGGGCCAGCTTCACGGCACCTTCCACCGCTTCGGTTCCCGAATTGCAGAAAAAGACCTTCTTGTCTTCCGCGCCCGGAACAGTCTTGGCAAGCCGCTCCGCAAGGTAAGGGAGACTTTCGTAGTAAAAATCCGTGCCCGACATGTGAATCAATTCCGCGGCTTGCTTCTGGATCGCCGCCACCACTTTCGGATGGCAGTGCCCGGTCGAGCACACCGCGATGCCCGCCGCAAAGTCCAGAAACACATTGCCGTCCACATCTTCCACCATAGCGCCGCGGCCGCTCTTGGCCACCAGCGGATAGTCTCGGGTGAATGATGGCGACATAAACTTCGCGTCGCGTTCCACAATGCTCTGCGCTTTGGGGCCGGGCAGCGCCGTCACCAGACGGGGCGTCTTCGTTTCCGTTGCGGTAATCATTTTTGTCTCCGTTTTCTCGCAACCGGTCTCCGGACCGGTTAGTCAGTGTGGATGGACGCCGCCCTTCGGGCCGGCCTGTTCGCGGATTCCAACACTTCTGTGGTCCGCAAAACGCGAGGGACTATGCAGGTTTGCACGCGAGAGACGAAGTTCATCCCGCGCTTCCTGCTCACTATTGGGAAACTTAATCTACGCCGTAGAGGTTCGGACGCAGTTCGGAAGGAGAAGCTTGCGAGGCCAGCCGATGGAATTTGGTCAGTTTCATTTGCGTTTCCAGCGGACGCTTCCGTCCTTACTATCTTCCAGAATTATACCATGTTCGGCCAATTCTTTTCTGATTTCATCGCTCTTGGCGAAGTCCCGCCGCTGCCGCGCCGCCAGGCGTTCTGCGATTTTCGCCTCAATTTCGGCGTCGCTCAGTCCGCCGCCAGCCGTTCGGTAACCCAGTTCCTTCAGCTTCTCCGCATCGGTGTCCTTCACCACGGCGAACACTTGATCGAAAGCCTGCAGAAACTTCTGCGCCGCCTCCACATCGTCCTGTCCGAATTTCCCGCCATCCATCACAATGTTTGCTTCGCGCAGAAAATCAAACGCTGCGGCCAGCGCAACCGCGGTGTTCAAGTCGTCCGCCAGACCCGCATCGAACTCGTCCAGCGCCTTTGCGGCGCGTTCCTTGAATCCCGCGGGAGACCCGGCTGGAAATTTCCCCTGCTTCAGCCGGTCCGCGAAGGTACGCAGCCGCTCCACAGAATTCGTCGCCTGCGTCAGGCCATCAAAAGTGAAATTCAATTGCCGCCGATACGGCACACTCGCCAACGCATAGCGCAGCGCCGAAGGTTTGTACCCCTTAGCGTACAAGTCGCGCATCGTATAGAAGTTCCCCAGCGACTTGGACATCTTTTCGCCTTCCACCAGCAGGTGCTCCGCATGCACCCAATACCGCGCGAACGGTTTCCCGGTCGCTCCTTCGCTCTGCGCAATTTCGTTTTCGTGATGGGGAAACGCCAAATCAATTCCGCCGGTGTGAATATCCAGCGTCTGGCCCAGATACTTCATCGCCATCGCTGAACATTCGATGTGCCAGCCAGGCCGCCCCGGCCCAATCTCGGTCTCCCAAAAATGCTCGCCGGCTTTCGGTGCCTTCCACAATGCGAAATCGCGCGCACTCTCTTTTTCATACCGGTCGTTATCTACTCGCGCGCCTGCCTGAATCCCTGTCAAATCAATCTTTGAAAGCTTCCCGTACTCCGGAAACTTCGCGATCCGGTAGTAGATCGAACCTTCGCTGTCATAAGTGAATGACTTCCGCTGCAGGCTTTCAATCAATTGCACCATCTCCGGAATGTGATCGGTCGCGCGTATCCAATGCTCCGGCGCTTGCACACTCAACGCCTGGCAGTCCGCAAAAAATGCATTCGCAAACTTTTCCGTGTACTCCCGTATCCCGACCTTGGCCGCCGCAGCGTTTGCAATGATCCGGTCATCCACGTCGGTCAGGTTCATCACGTGATGCAACTTCAGCCCGCGCTGCTTCAGATACCGCCGCAGGATGTCCTGAAACACAAACGTCCGGAAATTCCCGATGTGCGCGTAGTCGTACACCGTCGGTCCGCAGGTGTACATCTTCACTTCCCCGGCCACTAGCGGCACGAACGGCTCGGTCTTTCCGCTCAGCGTGTTGTGCAGTTTCAGTTCGTGCATGCTTTCAGCCAGTCCTCTGCGCTGCAAAAGAAACTCCAGATTGTAGCTGACCGCCACAAACCCCCGCAATCGAGGCTCATAACGACGGCCGGCAAGCAAAATTGCCGGTACTTTGGTACAGGCTCAAGGACAGCTAATTGTCTCGGCACCGCGGCCCCGGTCACTTGTCCCAACTCGCGCAAAAACCATATACCTTGAGATGTAGCCCAGGCTGCCACATTGTTCGAGGAGACGAACACGCTCATGAGAAATCTGCTAAAAACTGCCGCTCTTTCGGCGTTTCTGCTGGCAGGCATTCCCGCAAAAGCACAGGTATCGGTCGGTATTGTGATCGGCGCTCCGCCCGCCCCTCGCGTCGTTGCCGTTATGCCCGCACAGCCCGCACCCGATTTCATGTGGGTCGGCGGATACTGGTATCCCGTCGCCGGGCACTACCGCTGGCATGAAGGTTACTGGACTCGGCCGCCGTACGGCGGCGCTCGATGGGTTGCTCCCCGTCATGAAGGCGGCCACTTCTACGCCGGCTATTGGGACGGTCCACACGGTCGCTTCGAACACGATCACAAATGGGACAAAGGACACGGCCGTGACAATGGGCACTTCCACGAACACCAAGATCATGGTCACGATCATGACGACCACGGACACGGGCACTAGCCAAGACACCTAAAGAGTGCCGGGAATACTTTTCCTGACGGAGCAGACAATGGTCTGCTCCGTTTTCATTTGCGTCTCATTTCGCCGCCGCGCAAATCACACAAAGACTTCGACGCATCGGTACTACAGCCTTTCCTCTATTGCTGCACCTCGCCTCAATTCGTACTCTGCTGCGCAACTAGCGGGGTCCTTTCGGGTTGTATATTTCACACGGGCAATATGGTCGCGAAGCCTTCTGCATGCGGCAGTTGCTCGCCAAAGGAGACTTACGGAAATGAAGAACTTGTTGAGAGCTGCGTTGCTTTCTTCAATGCTCTTGCTGGGCGCGCATCACGCCGCAGCGCAAGTGGCCATCGGCATTCAAATTGGACCGCCTCCGGCGCCGCCACATTACGTTGTGCCGGCCAGTCCCGGACCCGGCTACTTCTGGGTCGATGGCTATTGGTATCCCGTAAGCGGCCACTATGTCTGGCATCGGGGCTACTGGACGCGCCCGCCTTATGAGGGCGCGCATTGGATCGGTCCTCGTCACGACGGCGGGCGCTTCTACGCCGGGTATTGGGACGGTCCGCACGGTCGTTTCGAACACGACCACCACTGGGATCACGACCACGACCGCGATCACGACCGCTGGCACCACTAAGCGGTCCTGCGCTCTCTACAGGGATGGGGATTTGTTCCCCATTCCCGCCTTTTCCTGCATCGCCCAACAGATCAATATGCCAACCCGGCGCGGTTTCCCGGTGGTAGGAGTGTACGGCCGCGTTCGGACGAACAAACGGAATGCAAAGCTCTCACTCTGCGGGATGGCGACGCTCAGATTTATGGAACTGATTATTTTGTTTCGCGAACCGACGGAGCGTTGGAAGCGATCGTGATTTGAGGGATCACTCTTTCGTGCTGCAGTCCCGCAAGCAGGCACCCCGCCCCATAATACACAGTGCAAATGACTCCCCGGAAGCCGTCTTTCCAGCTGATCTTTTTGCCTTGTTTCTGCGTGCGGTAGGAATACGCCACCGGTACCTCGCATATCCGCCAACCGCGCCGAGAGATTTTCGCAGTAAATTCCGGTTCGAATGCAAACCGGTTCTCCCGCAGCTCCATGCCCGCCAAGATTTCGCGCCGAAAGGTTTTGTATCCCGTCCACACGTCTGTCAGGCCCAAGCCGGTGAATAGATTGGAAGCCGCCGTGAGAAGCCTGTTTTGCCAGTAGTTCGGAGTGATCGGTCGCCTTGAATTTGGCCTCAGAAAACGCGAGCCATAGACTATGTCTGCATCGTTGGCCAGGATCGGCGCCATCAATTTGCCATATTCCTTGGGATCCAATTCGAGATCGGCGTCCTGTATGACCACTACTTGTCCTTTCGCCTGCTCAAATCCCCTTCGCAGGGCGGCGCCCTTTCCATAATTCTTGTCCTGAAAAAAAATCCTTGGGGGCCGGGAGCCGTCCTCTGGCCGATGCGTCGGCGATGAAGTCGCCAGGGTCTTCAGATATTCGCGCGTGCCGTCGGTCGAGCAATCGTCAACAATGATTAGCTCTTTATCCACGCCGGTCTCTTGTACCCGCCGAATGACCTCTTCAATGGTCGCCATTTCGTTGTATACGGGCATGACTACAGACAGCAGGGGAACGCCTGGATGGTATGTTGTCGCGCTCAGGGGCATAGGTAAGATCGGCCGGTTTCGGTTTCCGGCACGGCCGTTCCTCGAGAGGAAGCACGTCTCGGGCCGAAAACGGTAGTGCAGGCGCGACAGTCCTTCCAGGCGGCTGGGCTTCTGCCTGCCCGAGATTCCAAATATCAATATGAAACTAAAGGACTTGCTCGAAGGCGGCCGCTTGCGTACTGAGCGGAATAGAACTTTCTTTCTGCATCTGGGTCGTAGCCAGTCTCGGCACCGGAGTCTCCTTTCAGTGACACCGGCAACCACCCAGCAAGTCTGGCCGATTTCGCGGCGGAAGCCGAACCGCCCGACGGTTGTCAAACCGCCGTCGCCGGCTCCCTTGGCGTGTTGTAGTTGGTTTGCAAGCGATGGTGTCCGTAAAAGTACCAGGCGCACCAAAGCAAACTGCTCCAAAAATAAATGCCAGACTGCAAGGGAACCTGCAAGGCGAGGAGTAACACCATCATCCAATTTAGAAATCCGATTGCCAGCACCACGATGCGTCCGCCCAAGGAAAGCTTTTGGCCTGTGAAGATACACGTCGCTGCAAACAGCATCGCCGGCAACAGAACCACTTCATCGTTCATAAAACTGTAAGGAGTCGTCAGTATGGAAACGACCATGACCGTGAGCCCGTGATCGCGCCAAGACCATTTGGAAATGTTTTTGGCGCAAAACCATAGACACCATACTAGGCCGAGCAACGTTGGAACGAACTGCACTCCGAAGTAAGGCCGAAAAACGAGAATTCTGAGAACTGTGCTCACAGTCGGTATGAATTCACCCTCGACTGCCGTCGTACGTACCAACTCGCGATAGTGCTGAAAAACGCTCGGATCGAGCAGCAATGCTATCGTCGTTGCCAGCATCAACGAAGCCGCAAACCCGGTTACGATCGCGAACTTTTTCTTCGCTATGGCCCAAACAACAAACGCTATCCAGAAAAATACCAGCAGATGGGGCTTGGCAAATGGGAGAATCAGCGCGGCACCTGCAAGGTAGGGATGTTCGTCTTCGTAGGCCATGAACAAAACGATTCCGATCAGCAACACCAGGCCGATTTGTCCCGATTCAAGACAAGCAAGCACCGGAGCGAAGAGATAACCTACAATGGTGAACACGGAACGCGACTCGTCGCTTTTCCGGAACATTCTCCAGCTCAAGCGCATGGCCACAATCAGGGATGTCACCGAAGCTGCTATCCACAGCAGCCAGCCCCCAAAAGCATTTACAAACCCCAATGGCAGGAAGAGGAAGAGCGACCAGGGGGGAGTGCGAATCCTCCTCACCTCGTAGGCATTCTCGTGGTGAACTAACTGTTTCCCCGCCTTCCAGTATTGCACCGAGTCACGCTGGCTTATGTTTTCACGAACCTTGTCCAGATGACTCAAGACCAGATAAGCGATGAGCCCGGTGATCACCGCGCCGAACAACAATTTCCGCCATTTTTTTCCGGCCAAGAAGCCTCTCCACAGAACTACGTTGATGTTGAAGACCTTCTGCCTTGACATCATAGACCGCTATCGAGCCCGTTGACCGAGCTCCGGCAACAGCGGTATATGGATAGTAATTCGCCGCTGGTGCGACCGAAGCGATGGTGAGCGCCTTCAATTGACCCGAGTTCCCATCCGCGGTTAGAGTCCTTTGTTCGTCTCCCATGGAGGATTTTTCATGTTTCGGCCCCTGCCGCTCGCCGCTTCCCTGACTTGGCTAATCGCCGCATCCACTTTTGCGCAAACTCCCGTGCCAGCGCTCTCCAACCCGCTCAGTTCGGAAACGCTGCTCAGCCTCCGCCACCTTTCCGATCTGGAATTCTCCCCGGACGGCTCGCGCGTGGCGCTCGTCGTCACCGAGCCGCCTAAAGGTGACCAACGCCCGCGTCACATCTGGCTTTTCGAGCCCGCTACCGGCTCCTTCCGCCAGCTCAGCTATTCCGAGAAAACCGAAAGCCTTCCCAAATGGTCACCGGACGGGAAGTCCCTGGCTTTCTTGTCCAATCGCGATGCGAACCAGCAAATCTATCTGCTCTCACTGACCGGGGGCGAGGCCGAGCCGCTCACCAAAGGGAAACGCAATATCAGCCGCTTCGAATGGTCGCGTGACGGCAAACAAATCGCGTTCATCGCTCCCGACGCCAAAACGGATGCCGATGAAAAAAGGGAAAAAGACAAAGACGACGCCCGCGTCGAGGATAAAGACGAGAAACAGCCGCGCTTATGGGTGCTCGATGTCGTCGCAAGATCGGAACGTGCTCTCACCCCGCCAAACTATGCCGTCTCGGAACTCGCCTGGTTCCCGGACAACCAGTCGCTCGCCATCGTGGCCACCGACCATCCCGAATCTGACCGCAACACCGACCGGATTTTTCGTGTGGCAACCACTTCCTCCGACCCGAAGTCGCTGCCCGCACCGAAGGAACTGCTCGCGCCCGCCGGTCCTCTTGACGGAATCCAGATCGCTCCTTCTGGTAACACCATCAGCTTCATTGGCTCCCGTCAGGATGGCCCCAGCCCCCACGATCTTTGGCTTCTGCCCGTTGGCGCTCCGGCCGCCAAGAATCTCACCGCTGTCAGTCTTGACCGAGCGGTCTTGGTGCACCGTTGGAAGAAAGATGGCAGCCTGCTCCTGCTCGTTGCCGATGGTTTCACCCGCAAACTGGTCCACTACGCGCCATCTGGCACGCGTGAAGACATCGCTATCCCCGATACCATGCCCTCTTCCTTCGCACTGAATCAGAACGGCGATCTCGCCTTTGTCGGAGAAAATTCCACGCAGCCGCAAGAAATCTGGCTCGCTTCTTCCGCTCAACAACCCAAGGAATTTCCAAATTTCAATAAATCCTTCAATACCTCCACCCTGCTCAAACCGGAAATTTACAACTACAAATCCTTCGACGGTCTGGAAATCCAAGCCGCACTTCTCAAACCCGGCAACTTCGACGGCAAGTCCAAATTGCCCCTCATCGCCTTGATTCACGGCGGTCCGACGGGCGCATGGGAATCCGCCATCGAAACCTGGGGGCAGTTACTCGCCGCGCGCGGCTACGCCATTTTCTATCCCAATATCCGCGGCTCGGTTGGCTACGGACAAAAATTTATCGAAAGCAATCGCGCAGACTGGGGCGGCGCTGATTTCCAGGACGTCATGGCCGGCGTCGACGACCTAATCGCCAAAGGCGTGGCAGACCCAAATCGTCTCGGCATCGGTGGCTGGTCTTATGGCGGCTACATGTCCGAATGGGCCATCACGCAAACCACCCGGTTTAGGGCCGCTGTTTCCGGCGCGGGCATGGCCAATTTGATTTCCGAGTACGGAACCGAAGAGCATCCTTCCTACGACGAATGGTTCTGGGGCGTTCCTTACGAAAAGCCAGAAGGCTTTCTCAACCACTCTCCATTCCTCTTCCTCAAGCACGCCAAAACGCCAACTTTGATTCTCCAGGGTGACGCCGATACCGTTGATCCGCTTGGTCAAAGCCAGGAACTCTACCGCGGCTTGAAGCGCTGGGGAGTTCCAACCGAGCTGGTCGTCTATCCGCGCGAACCGCACGGGCTGCGCGAAGAAAAACACCTCATCGACCGCCTCAACCGCATCGTCGCCTGGTATGACAAGTATTTGAAATAGTTGCGTTTGTCTAACGGCAGGGAGCTAAGCCTTCTTTGCGGCACGCGCTGGTTTCGCGGGCCCTGCTATCTTCGCCAAAGCCGCCGAATACTCTGCGATCGTACCCGGCACCACCCGGCTGTGCACAAACTGTCCGTCTTTCCGGCACTCAATTAGCCCGGCGTCCGTCAGAATCTTCAAATGATGCGAAATTGTCGCGGGTGTCACACCCCGCAACGTGACCAGTTCTCCGCAAGTCAGATCGCATCTCGCTGAAATGGCCTCAAAAATCCGCAGCCGCGTCTCGTCGGCAAGCGCCTTGGAGATTCTTTCAATATGCTTGGTGTTCATCGCCGCTAGTCTATCCGAAAACCCTTGGTTCGCGCCGTGCCAGCCTGTATCTACCTCTTATTCAACATGCTGCGGCGATCCCTGGCTTTTCCTCATCTCTGCGCAACCATTTACTTAGACGTTCATCTAAGTATCGAAGTTGCCCGAGCGCCTCCGGCCGCGAATCGCCACCGGACGGCCCGACTCATTTGGAGGATTTTATGAAACGCTTTGCAGGTAAGGTCGCCGTCGTCACGGGCGGCAACAGCGGCATCGGTCTCGCCACGGCCAAGCGCTTGCACGACGAAGACGCCAAGGTCGCGATCTCCGGCCGCAGCCAGAAAACTCTCGATGAAGCAGTGAAATTGATAGGCAAGGATTTATTGGCCATCAAATCCGACGTCGCCAAGCTCGCGGATCTCGACAAGTTCTACTCCACCGTCACCGAGAAGCTCGGCAAGATTGACGTCCTCTTCGTCAATGCCGGTGTGGCCAAGTTCGTACCGGTCGGCCAGGCGGACGAGGCTCACTATGACGAAATTTTCGACATCAACACCAAGGGCGCCTACTTCACCATCCAGAAAGCACTTCCCTATTTGAACGATGGCGCCTCGATCGTACTCAACACCAGCGTCGCCGGAATCAAGGGAACCGTCAACGCCTCGGTCTACTCCGCCACCAAAGCGGCCCTGCGTTCCTTCTCCCGCACGCTCGCCGCAGAGCTCGTCGAGCGCGGTATCCGCATCAACTCCGTCGCGCCGGGACCCATTGAAACGCCGATCTTCGATCGCGTCGGCCTTTCCAAACAGGAGATCGAACAGTTCGCGCAAAAAATTCTTTCCGCGGTTCCCTTGAAGCGCTTCGGCAAACCGGAAGAAGTCGCCAGCGCCGTCGCCTTTCTCGCTTCCTCCGACGCCTCTTACATCACCGGCGTCGAACTTCACGTGGACGGCGGCATGGGCCAGGTCTGAACTACGCCGCAGTTCGCTTTGCAATCCGAGCTTGTTCGGATTCGCGGTCACTGAATCCGCAAGGAGGGCGGCTCAACCCCCCACCGCCCTCAACCACGCGGTCTTTTTTCAATCATTCAATGTCGCTGATACCGTGATTCCCGATCCGAAATTCACGCTCCCCAGGCCGCACGTTCATCGCGTGAACGATGGATTCGCCGACAGGGCGACATTCATATCCAGAAACCACCTTCGTGCTGCGTCGCCAGCCGCATAGCAATTCTCATCTGACGCATAACCCGCACATTTCGACGCCGTTTCCTTTTCTCGCGGCGACCTTACAAACTGCCATACCACTGCGTCTTTCACTCCGCTTACCGAGGGCAGAAGCGCTTTCGCCAACGAAACGCAGCCGGGCGACGGCGGGCATGCATCGTTGAACACCCAAAAGGCAAATTGGCGCGGCGCCTCGTTCGCGCGAATATCATCGGCCGTGACAATGGTCACGCCCTGTCCTTCGTCCACCGCCATCCCCGAACAGTAGACGCCGGGACGAAAACCCAGCTTCACCATTTCATCCGCCCAGGTTCTTAAGTATTCGTGGTAGGCCTCCGGTAACCTTCCGCCATCTTCCACGTCGAGAAAAACGATCGCTCCGCTGGCGAAACCTTCTGTCGCCGCACTTCGTGCCGCTCTCCCGGCATCCGCTGCCCCGGCTTGTTTTGCGATCGCGGTGTTGCGAATCCTGTTCACGGCTCTTCCCCTTGCCAGCAGCAAGAATCCGTAGCCCTGCGCCTCCAGCGCCTTACGCTTCCCCGCCCACGAGTTGTTTTTCTCTGCGGGCGGCGGGGTCAGCCAGTATCCCGTAAACGCAAACTGCTTCCGTAGCTGCGTCATCGCCGCGTCGCCCGGGTAGTCGTTGCGGTCAAACCCCCAATAGCCATGGTCCGCCTCCCGAGCCGACCGCGGGATGTTGTCGGTAACGAGCAACGCGTAGACCAGCACCAGAGGAAACAACCATCTCATGCCTCCAACCTAGCAGGTTGGCTCACGTTCATAAACTGCGCACATGACCCGCCTTTCGCCAGTTGGCTTCTCCCGGAAAACCGTACCCTATCTAGGCGCCTGGAAATTGATGCAGACCCATAACTCATCGGAAATCGTAGCGCGCTCGCCGCAAGAAAACCCCGGACGTCAGAAATCAGTAGCACGTCTGCAATTAGCACTGGTGTTTGTAGCTTTCGCGGCTCTATCGGCACGATTTCTGATGTTGATTTCTCGTTACGCCGTGAATGTTTTTTTCATGGACCAATGGGAATTCAACGAGGCTACGTTATTCCAACAGCATTCCCTGTGGGAAATGTTTCGCTGGCAACATGGCCCGCATCGTCAGGGGCTTGGCGCCATCGTCACCTATTTGGTCGATCCTCTATTCCACTGGAACAGCCGTTCCGACTCCTTCGTCGCTGGGATCATCATTATTCTTGCTACTGGGTATGCACTGTATATCAAGAAAAGATTATTTGGCTCGCTCACCATCTTCGACGTTTGCATTCCGCTGATTTTCTTGACACAACTGCAGTACGAAGCCGTTTTTGTCACGGCAAACTTGACGCAAGGTCCTCTACCGCTCTTTCTGATTCTCTCCTACTGCATGGCGTGGACCGTGGCTCCTCTGACTTTGCGTTATGGCCTGATTGTGCTCATCAATTTTCTCGCCGTTCATACCGGATATTGCTTTTTCTTGGGCCTCATTACGCCCATCGCGCTGGTTGTGGACTACTGGTTGAACCGCAAACAGACGCGCTCGCGGACATTCCATTTCATAGTTGCGCTCCTGCTCTCGCTGGCTTCGTTGGGGGTTTTCTTTGTTCACTACGTCTACACCACCGAAGTGGACTGCGCACCAAACCTGTTTGTCTCTCCAGCCAGCTACCTAAAATTCCTTTTACTGATCTTCGCCAATATTTTTGGTGTCAAGGGAACGGGTTTCCTTCCGGCGCTCGTCGGAGCAGTCGTTCTCGCCGCACTCCTCACCGCGTTGGTCGGCGCCGTTCTGGTGTTGTCGTCTGAAACCGGGGCAAACCGTTCAGGGGCTTGGACCGCTGCAATCCTGCTAGGCTTCAGCCTCTTATTCAGTGTCCATGCGGCTTATGGCAGATCGTGCTTGGGGCCGCAAGTTGCGCAAGTTTCCCGCTACATCATTTGGATGGAGCTTGGGGTGGCCGGCTTCTACTTTTTCTTGCAGTCCATGCCCGATTCCGGGTTGCGCACAGGGCTGCAGCTATTGCTGTTGACCTCGCTCCTGGCGACCATCCCCGTCCGCAGAGAAGACGGACGAATTATGCAATTTGTCAGCAGCGCCAAACGGAATTGGAAGTCCTGCTACATCCAGATAGAGGACATTCGGCGTTGCAACCATGCGGTTGGATATGGCGTGTATCAGTCGTGGACGCCGGACTTCAAGAATAAGCTGGAGTTCTTGAAGCGAACAAAACTGAACCTCTACGCTGCAGAGTAGTTGCCGACCACGTTCTCTGATGACGATTTGGCTTCGATTTCTAGCTTCGTCCAGTCCGGGCTTTTGCAATGCTTCGGCCACGCACCAACCGGCGAAGAGGAAAACCACGGCGGGGGTGTCGCGCTGCGGCTCGTCGCAAACAGAGAGGAAACCTGCCCCTCGGGCGAGCAGCTGCGCTCATATCCGCGACGCCCTGCCAAATCCACCGGAAGTCGGTTCTTCGCCTTCGACCGAAATATCTGGTTGGCGAGCGAAGGCTCTCAGTGGCCATCGCTCGGCCAATACAGCTAGCTCTTGACCATCCGAAGGAGCCGGACAAAATCAAAATGGCCATTGCAAGCATCGGGAGCGGTTGAGTACTTCATGGGTGATTAAAAGCGTAGCGTAATGCCACCACTAAGATCGAACGCGTTCAGGAAGTGGTCGTTCCCGACTACCCAGCATCCACCCCAGAATGGGTCACACCAATATCCTTCATTGGTCGTGGTGAGGTAAGTTGGAGACCATTTGGCCTGACCGCGCAGTCCGAGGTGCTTACTGATGTTGTATTTCGCGCCGCCGCCCAGCGCAAAAGCAAAACGGGTTACTCCACTTACGCCGCTCCGGTTGGTTGAGAGGTCACTCGCTCCGAGGCCGATGAAGGCAAAAGGCCGCAGCCTGGACTCCTGGCCCGCGAAGTGAAACACGAAATTGCCCATGTATTGGTTTTGGTTCAACTTGAAGATTTTGATGTCCGAGCCGCCACCCTGGGGCTCGGCAAATGTGTCGGCCCTAGTATGATTCCACTGGAATTCGAGTCCGTAGAAGTCGCCGAACAGGTAGCCTGCCGTGACGCCATAGTTGGTGCTGTTGTCAACTTCGATTCGCTGAAAGAGTGAAGTTGAGAGGTCAAGTCCGCCGTTGAATTGACGGCCGACGTGCCCAGTAATTTCAAAGTTCTGTGCGAGAGCTGACGGAAGGAATACGAAAAAGCTTAACACTGAAAGGAGAATTGTCTTTACGTTGGTTATGTTCATTTTTTTTGCGTTGTCCTTGCCTCATATTTCAGCCTCGCCTGATGGTTCGAGCCTAGGGAATTCTCCGAACCAGACAAACTGTAAAACTTGACAGTCCAAGGACGTCCTTCGGACCTGGCGATTGCCTCAGCCGTTGCAGGAAATGTGCGCGAGTGCGCGCAGGGATGCATTCATCGAGATGACTACGCCGTGGGCCGGTACGACACTGCGCAATGGTCAGCAGCACTTTGAGTGCTCCTGCTGCGCAGTGCGGTTTACTGATTCGTTTTGTCGGTGGCGTCTTTGGCGGCTTCCTTGGTTTTGTCCACTGCTTTCTTGGTCGCCTTGGCGGTTTTGTCCGCAGCGTCTTTCACCAAGTCTTTGGTGGCATCGGCCGCTTTTTTCGTGCCGCTCGCCACGTCGTTGGCAACCTCTTTCGTCTTCTCTGCGGTAGCGTCATAAGCTTTCTTCGTAGCATCCGCCGCGTCTGCACTTGCTGCCCGGGTCTTGTCGGCCGCGTCCGTCGCAGCCTTCTTGCTAGCCTCTGCCGCGTCGCTCGCCGCCTGTTTGGCGGCGTCTGCAGTTGCGGCAGCCTTTTGTTGAACGGCTTGCGCGTCGTCCTTCATTTTCTGCGCGTCGGAATGGCTGCACCCGACGGACGCGGCCGTAGCAACCAGCATTACCAATGCGATTTGTCTGAAACTCATCTTTCCCTCTTGCGGCAACACATTCTAAACCGCGGGCCGGTATCTTCGTCCATTGTTTTGTATCCGTGCGGAACCGGATGTGCATTTTTCGCGTATCCATCATTGCCACCCGGGAGGCTGGCCTATGTCCATTACAGCGCTTGGCAGGTTGGTTGACGTAAGGATTCTTCTTTTTGTCGTGGCGAGCGGCGGTCTGGCGGGCATCCAGGTGTTAGCGAATGCGCAATCCGGTCCCGCCACTCCCCGCGCCGCTGCGGTTGCTAAGTTGCAGAGTGACGTTCCGGAGTTGATGAAGCAAGGCGACGTCCCCGGCCTGTCCATCGCCGTCATTCGTGGCGGCAAAGTTTTCTGGCACGGCAATTTCGGTGTTAAGAACCTGAAATCCGCGCAACCAGTCGACGACAACACTGTTTTCGAGGCGGCTTCGCTCAGCAAGCCCGTCTTCGCCTACGCCGTTCTGAAGCTGGTGGAGCAGCGCAAGATCGGACTGGATGTGCCGCTCACCAAGTATTTGCCCAAACCGTATATCGAGGGCGACGCGCGGTTGGAGAAAATCACAGCGCGTCTGGTGCTGAGTCACCGGACCGGCTTTCCCAATTGGCGCGGCGATGGCAACCCGCTCACGATTCACTTCCCTCCTGGCGAACGTTTCAGCTATTCGGGCGAAGGCTTCATCTATCTGCAACGCGCTGTCGAGCAGATCGAGGGCCAACCGTTGAACGATGTGATGAACACGCTGGTCTTCGCTCCTCTCGGCATGACCAGCAGCAGTTACGTCTGGCGTCCGGACTTCGATGAACGCACGGCCACGGGTCATGACAGCGACGGCACACCGCAAGATCTGTGGAAGCCCGAAGAAGCGGGCGCTGCATCCACGTTGAACACCACGGCGCATGACTACGCGATGTTTGTAGCAGCTATCGTAAATGGCGTCGGACTGAAGTCTGCGACTTTTCGGGAGATGGAAACTCCACAAATCGCCGTAGATCCGAACTGCACCAACTGCACGGAGCGGACACCGAAGGAACTTTCCAAGGCAATTTTCTGGGGGCTCGGCTGGGGCATCCAGAAAAATGGCGGCGAAATTTCGCTCTGGCATTGGGGCGATAACAATTCCTTCAAATGTTTCGTGGTCGCCAACCCATCACGCAAGTCTGGCGTGGTCATGTTAACCAATAGTGAGAATGGCCTGGCCATCGCGCCTGCCGTCATTCGCGACGCGACTGGCAACGACCATCTTGCTTTCCGCTGGATCAAGTACGACGCGTACGATTCGGCAGCCATGAAGTTTCGCCAAGCAGTTCATGAAAAAGGCGTTGAAGCGGCGGTGCAGGCTTTCGCGAGTTCTTTAAAGGACGGCACGATTCCGGAAGGGGCGCTGAACTCCGTGGGGTACCACCTGCTGGGGCAGAAGCGAACGGCGGACGCGATCCGACTGTTCAAGTTGAATACGGAGTTGCACCCGGCGTCAGCGAATACGTTCGACAGCCTGGGAGAGGCCTACATGGAGTCCGGAGACAAGCCGCTGGCAATTCAGAACTACGAGAAGTCGTTATCGCTCGATCCCAAAAACAGCAACGCAGTGACACAACTAAAGAAAATTCGCGAGGTCCCGCTGCAGAACTAGTTTTTAGTGCCAAAGGGGGAAACCCAGCTGGCCTCTTCCCCTATTCTTGCCGAAGTGGTGATTCTAAAGACACTCAAACACCTGCCGCTTGGACTCAGCCCTCGCGTAGCTTGTGGCCGGCCAGGTTGCCGAGGCCGTCGTAGGCGGCGTATTTGTACATTTCACTCAGTGTTGGGTAGTTGAAGACCTGCTGTATGAACTCGTCGATGGTCAGGCCATTGTCTAGGACCATCATCCCAATGTGGACGAGTTCGGTGGCGTTCTCGCCGATGATGCTGACGCCGAGAAGTTTTTTGTCGGTTGGAGAAAAGATCAACTTGAGCAAGCCGGAGGTGTCACCCGCAATGTGCCCGCGCGCGTTGTTCGCATAGCGCGCGCGGCCGACACAGTACGAAATCTTCTGTTCCCTGCATGAGTCTTCGGTTTCGCCGGCAGCAGAGATTTCTGGAATCGTGTAGATCCCCATGGGGAGCATGGACGCGACCCGCTGTTTGTACTTGAAGCCGAAGGCGTGGCAAACCGCGACTCGGCCTTGTTCCATGGAGGTGGAAGCGAGCGCCGGAAAGCCGATCACGTCACCGGTGGCGTAGATGTTGGAGACGGCTGTGCGATAGTTTTGGTCGACCGGAACATAGCCGCGGTCGTTCAGGGTCAGACCAGCTTTTTCCAGCGCCAGTCCATCGACTGCCGCACGCCGCCCCGCTGCAAACAGCGCTGCCTCGACGTCGAGTTTTTTCCCGCTCTTCATGTGCAGCGTCGCGCCGCGGGATGAGTTCTCCACTTTCACCGGGCGCTCGTTGAACCAAAATTCCATCCCGAGTTCTCTCAGACGATCGCGGAGAGTGTCGGCGATTTCGGAATCGAGGAACGGTAGGAGGCGGTCACGGCCGTCCACCAAGATCACCTTGACACCCAGCGCCATGAAAATGGACGCGTATTCACAGCCAATAACCCCACCGCCGATCACCGCGAGCGACTTCGGAATGCGATCCATCCTCAGGAAAGTGTCGGAGTCAAATGTATGAACATCGTCGAAAGAGATCTCTGCCGGCCGGTGCGGCTTGGAGCCGGTGGCGATCAGGATGATTTCGCCGCGTGCTCGTCGTGAACTGCCGCCATTTCTAACGGCGACCGTATGCGCGTCCTCAAAAGCAGCTTGCCCCTCAAGGTATTCGATCTTGTGCAGCTCGAGATTCTTGAGTATGCGGCGGCGTTCCATCTCGACCACTTCGCGCTCGTGGTGCATGAAGTCGTGGACGGTGAGGTTTTCTTTCAGCGAGTAGTCGATGCCATAAAGTCCACGCTGCGATAGCCCGGAGAAGTACAGAGCGGATTCGCGAAGAGTCTTGCTGGGCACTGTCCCGGTGTTGATGCAGCTCCCTCCAGGAACACCGGCGCGTTCGACCACGGCGACGCGTTTGCCGAAATAAGCGGCTTGCGCGCCTGCTTTTTCGCCTGCGGGGCCACAGCCGATGATGACCAGATCGAACGATTCGGTTTGCGCCACGTGGGCCTCCGTCGGGCGATAATATTGCATGAAAAATCGGAAAAGCACTACGCATGCGGCGGAGCTGAAGATGAAATCGCTAGACGAAAGGATCTTGTTTGGGACGAAACGAGACAGCGAGTTCCATGACTCCTAGAGCTAAAGATGGATAAAGGCTAAACTGCCTTGACTTCAATCGGGATTACGGCGATAAGATATAAGGTTCCTCGGGACAGCAGTTTTCTCTCTGGCAGAATGGTTTCGGCCCCGCATTGGTGTGGTTCCAAAATAGTCTGGAGGCAGTTTTCATGAATTCTCCCAGCCGAATTCTAACCGCGATACTTGTGTGTTGTTGCTTGTCCTGGATGGCGATACCAAGTTCAGCGCAAAGTCCGAATGGATTGGCATTAGCGAACAACTATTTTGTGACCGGCGATTACGTGGTGGGTGGAGTAGGTTTGCGCGGACTTGGCGATGCGACGGGCCTGGCAACGGGAAGCATCAAGATCCCAGATCCGGCACAGCCGAATGCCGGTTCCGTGCCGCCCGGCGCCGATATCGTTGCGGCGTTCCTATATTGGCAATCCGTGGAGTCGTCAAATGCAGGAGCGGCAAGCGGACAGAGCGGATTTTTCAACGGTTATGCAATCACGGGAACGATCCGCGGAAATCCCAATGCGCCGACGTCGTGGAGCACGGGCGGATGCGCTGGTTCGGCACAAGGCTCCAAGACCATGCGCGTCTACCGGGCGGACGTGCGGCCTTATCTGAACCTGGACGCCAACGGAAACGCCGTTGGAAATGGAACTTACCAAGTGAAATTGGCGGACAGCGGAAGCAACGGCGGCGGGGTGCCGCTTACCCTCGGCGCAAGTCTGGTCATTATCTATCGCTTGCAGTCGCCCGGCGTGCCGCTGAATTCGATTGTGCTGTATGACGGCGCTCTGGCTCCCAACAATTCAGCGTCGATGATGACGTTGCCGATGGTTGGCTTTTATCAAGCATCCGCAGCGCCCGTAGCGAAGCTTACGCACATTGTGGGCAATGGCCAGCCGAACAAATCAGAAACCGTTTTACTGAACGGCGTGAATCTGAACTCCCTCTACGGAAGCACAACCCCTCCCTTTCCCGGCGTATACAACCAAAACACCTTCTCGCTGAATGGAGGCGGATCCTGGGACAACCCCACCTGGCTCGTGAATTCGTACGGGAACGCTGTGCAAGCCAGCGCTTCCTCGGCGACAACGTCAGTGCAGCCGTCCAGTTCCAACAGCGGATGCGTGAACTGGGGCGCCGTGGTATTTAGCACCACGGTGCAAAATAGCGACGGCGACGGTTTGCTGGATGTGTGGAAACAAAACAAGGGCTACACCGACGTGAACAATGGCCAATGGGTCGCGCTGCCGGGAGCGAAGAACGGCCAAAAAGACCTTTTCGTCGAGCTGGATTATACGAGCAATCTTGATGGCTTAGCCGGAGCTTACCTGCATTCGCACCTGCCAAGACGCGCGGCCATCGACAAAGTGGGCGATGCGTTGAAGAACCGCGGCATTCAAGTGCATTTTGATTTGGGAGCAAACATCTACCAGGGCGACACCTACGTCATCTCGTATCCGATTGCAGCCCCGCCGGCGGGAGCCACTCTATACCCCAACGCAGGCGGGAACGCGATTTCAGAGAGTGCTCTGGTGTGCACCGACGGCACGAGTTTGTGCGCGTTTCCCGGACAATCCACGGTGGGATGGAAGGGCGATGTGGAATTTGTGCAAGACCAGACCAACCTGGGCAATTTCCAAATCGGCCGGAAAGACAGTTATCACTATGTGTTGTTCGGCCATGCTCTCGGATCGCCGCGAACCTACTGGTCAGCAGCCGGCACACAAATAAGCGGCGTCGCGGCGCTGAATTCGATCGTGGTGCAGAACAATGTGGGAACCGTAACTCTGACGACTCCGCCGTATGTGACGAGGCCCGGAGACGCTGCGTGCACCGAGCCAAGTTGCGACCGCGTGGTGATCGAGGGAGCATTGCGGGCAGCGAATGCCAAACTGAACGGAGTGTTCAAGCTCCAGAGTCAGCCTTCGTCGATACCGGCCGGGAACACCAGCACGTCCACGACGACATTCACCATACAAACGTCCGGTGTGGCGAACGGAACGTACAATTTCGCGACGGAACCGCAGCTCGCGCTAACCTACGGCGGGCCGACGAGCGATTCGGGCTTTTCTGATATTGGCGGAGGAGATTCGACGGTCACCTTTGGCTTGTGGTCGGCCGATGATGCCGTCGGGTGCCAGCCGGATCCTTCAAAGACCCTCAACACAAATCAGCTGTACTGCATCAATCAGGTCGGTACGGTAACGGCTCAAGCGGGAACACTGCTGCACGAGCTGGGGCATACGTTCTTTCTCACGCACGGAGGCACGTACTATCCGAACGGTGTGGTAACGAGCGGTGCAGCGGCGGGCCAACAAGGCAACAATCCGCCCGCAACGGCGAGTTTCGGCTTGAACTGCAATCCCGCGTATATCAGCTCGATGAATTATCTGTTCCAAATTCGGGGATTTCCGGATGGCGGCATTGATTATTCCGGGCAAACGCTACCGAGCCTTCAGGAAGGTAGCCTGAGCGAAACCAACGGACTTGGACTGGACCTGTATACCGGTAACGCGGCCGTGCATTTCACCCGCTGGTACGCTCCGCCGAACGCGCTAGATACGCAACTGCAGTCGGCCACCGGCGGACACTTTGCGAGTTTCCACTGCGACGGTTCTCCGATTACCGATGGAGCGCAGGTGGTCCGCGTGGACGGCACCCTTTTTCCGGGAGCCAGCGCATCAGCCAAAATCGATTGGAACCACAATCTGGTGTTCGACTCGGCGAGCCCTCAGGACGTCAATTTTGACGGGATCACCGAACAAGCCGGATTTCCGGGCTTCAATGACGTGGTGAATCTTGACCTGCGGCAGATCGGCGCACGCGAGGATGCGTTCGGCTTCTCGGGCGGCGGCACCAGAGTCGGTGGCGGCGGCACTAGAGTCGGTGGCGGCGGCACGCGTGTCGGCGGTGGTGGAAGCCGTGTCGGTGGCGGCGGCACACGCGTCGGCGGTGGCGGCACCGAGCAGGACACCGACACAGCTAACGCAACAGCCGATCCTCCTAGCGTCAATCAGCCACAAATGAGCGGGCACAACGTGCTGCTAACGTGGAGCGCGCCGGAATTTGGCCAGATCCGCAGCTACAGCATTTGGCGAGCAGAGGGTTCCTTCCCTTCCACTGCGAGTGTCTACGCGAACCGCGCGGCCTTTAGTAATCTCACGGTTCCGGCGCTAACGGGCGCACCACCGTCAACTTCGTTCCTGGACACCACGGTGCAAAACCGCAGGACCTATACCTACTTCATCGTGGATACGAACAAGCAAGGCGCGCAAAGCGCCAACTCGACCCCTGTAGTGATCACGGTCAGTTTCTGAGGACCGAGCGGTTCCGAACGCTCATATCTTATTTCGTAAGCAGGCGGCGAATTTCGGAAAGCAGCGGATCCTCGCCTGCTTTTCCGCGGATATCCAAATACGTTTTGTAAGAATCAGCGGCCCCTGCGCTTTTGAGGCCGTCGCGCGCGAGACCTTGGAAATAATAGACCGGCGGAAGATAGCTGTAGGTGGGCATGTCGTCCGAGAAAAGTTCCAGGACTTCGCCGCGGCGTTTCACGGCGCGATCGAATTCGCCATCCGCTTCAGCAAAAGCGCCCGCCTCGAGATACGCGCGGCCGAGATCGAAGTGGACGATCCAAATGTCCACCAGATTTTGTGCTTCCGTCAGCAATTGGATGGCCTGCTTGGCGTCATGCTCCTTTAGCGCAGCCTCGCCCAGAACTATTTTTGCGTACGCCTGCGGTTCGGACTGAAGTTGAGCGCCAAGCGCAGTGGCGAGTCCGCGAGCCTTGGCAGTGTCACCCGCTTCCAAAAACGTGCGTGCCGCAAGGAATTTGATTTTTTCCGATTGGCTGTTGGTCAGCGCCTTTTGCGCGGCTGCGCTGGCCAACTTCTTATCACCTCGCAACAGCGCGGCTGACGAAAGCATGGCCAGATTGTCGGCCGCGCGATCGGGCTGCTTGTCCGCAAGATCGGCGGCGATTCCGCTTTCCAAAGTTGCCTGTGCTTCGCGGTATTTCCCTTCGTACAGCGCGATATTCGCCAAAGCGGAGGCGGCAAGTGAGGCGCCGCGCGGCCCGAGCTTCTGGAGTTCGTGATAAGTTTGCGCGGCTTGATCCAGCCGACCCTGGCCGATTTGCGCGTAACCCAAAAGGAGGTAGCCGTCCTCTGAAGTGGGATTCAGCTTGCGCACTTCGCGGCCTTCGCGCTCACAGGTCTGGAAATCGCCGGTATAGCACGCGTAGAGGGAGTAGTTGTTACGAGCCAACAGGTCCTTGGGCGCGATTTCGACAGCACGGCGCGCTTCTTCGACGGCCTTGAGCATGTTGCGCGACCCCGCATAGCAAGCGGCCATATTGTTGTGCGCAATGTTGTCAGCGGGATACTGCTTGAGAAGTTCGCTGTATTCCTCGATGCACTTCTGCCAGTTTTCGGTGCGGATGTAGTACATGCCGCGAATACGAAAACGTTCGCGCTCGGTCATGCGGTCTACGTGAGCCATGGCAAGTTTGGCGTACTTCTCGGCGTCCTGATATTGGCCGAGGTTGCCGGCCACGGCGGCTTGGCCAGCGTAAGCGCGGGCGAAGTTTGGATCCAGCTCGGCCGCTTTTGAAAATGATTGCAGGGCCGCTTCGAAATTACCGGCGAACTGCTGATTCATGGCGACGCCGTATTCGTGAACGGCTTCGAGGGAAGCAGCAGTGAACGCGCCGCCGGCGGCTTGGAGCTGAGCGGATTCGGGAGTGGAGTCGCCAAGAGCTTTGCGAATCGGCGCGGCAAGTTTGGGGATGGTGAGGAGGACTTCGTCCTTACTTGCTGCAGTCACTTCGGCCTTGGCGATGACGTTTCCGGTTTGCGCATCGAGCGCGGTTGCGGAAACGCTGTAATTCTCGCCGCGACGGCTCAATTCGCCGGTGACCACGGCGCCTATGCCCTGGCTGACGGCGACCAGGCGGGCCGGCTGTTCATCGAGTTTGTCGGACGGATGGGGCAGCTGCGCGGCCAGTTTGCGAGCGCTGCCGCGGTTGAAAGCATTGATAAAGCTGGCGCCCTCCAGCGCCACGTTGAACATCGGCTCGAGGGTATCGTCGAATACGGGGTCGCCCGTGTGATTGGTGAAGTCCGCAACCAGAACGCCGACAGGATCGTGTGTGGCTTTCTTGGAGGCGTCGGAAAAAAACTTTCTTGGCAGGCCGAGGGCTGCAACGCCGATAAGCACAACGATAGAGCCTATCGCCGTGTATTTCCAAACGGGTTTCTGCGCGGGCTGCGGCGGGGCGAGCGCTTGATAGGTGGTGGAGCCGGCCATGGAAGGTGAAATGCCAAGCCAGGATTCCAGGCTCTGCGCGAACTCCGTAGCGCTCGAGAAGCGATCTTTCGGATCGATTTCGAGCGCCTTGGCGACGATGTCACTGACGGGCTTTGGAATCGTCGGGTCGAGATCGGTGAGGGGCGCGGCTTTTTCCTGGATGCGTTTCCACAACGTAGCCAGCGGCGTATCGGAATGATAAGGCGATTGCCCGATCAGCAATTCGTAGAGAATGACGCCGAGAGAAAAGAGGTCGGACCGTTCGTCGAGTTTTTCACCCTTGGCCTGTTCGGGCGACATATACTCGGGCGTGCCGACCAACGCGCCAGTCTGCGTCATGCCAGGAAGATGAGCGGAACGCGCTATGCCGAAATCCATTACATAGGCGCGGCCGTTGGCGTCAAGCATGATGTTCTGTGGCTTCAAGTCGCGGTGAATCACACCTTCGCCGTGAGCCGCTTCCAGGGCACGACAGATTTGCAGAATGATCTTGGCGGCTTCCTCGGGCGGAAGCTTGCCCTTTTCTCGCAGAACGGCGCGGAGGTCGCGGCCTTCCAGATACTCCATGGTGATGTATTTGTGGCCGTCGGCTTGACCGAGGTCGAAAATGCGAATGACGTTGCGATGGGTGACCTGGCGGGCGAGGATGAGTTCCTGTTTGAAGCGCTGGAGAATTTCTGGGTTACGGGCTAGCTCTGAGCGAATGAGCTTCAGGGCAACGTCGCGTTCAAGCTCACGATCGTGGGCTTTGTAGACGGCGCCCATGCCGCCTTCTCCGAGAAGTTGCAGTATTTCGAAGCGATTACCGATGACGCTGCCCGGTTCGATCACCGCTGGAGTGGAGGAAACGGCAGCGGCTGACGGGGCTTTTGTGAACGAAGAAGAGGGAGTGGTTTCGGTTGAGCCCGCAAGGGTCAAATCCGAACCAGGAAAAGGAGTAGCGCACTTCACACAAAGAGCTGCGCTGGCCTGATTTTCAAAACCGCATTTCGTACACTGCATGGCTGGGGGCCAAGTAGCGCGACGACCCACTAGAACTACACTAGTGCCATAGTGCAGTCAAATCAAGTACGCTTCGCGAAAAGTGCGAAAAGTCAGCACTGGATGAAATGAATTCAGGAATCATTGCAGATTGCTGGCCCAAGCGGAGGTAGTTTGTGCGAGTTCGCTCAGGACCGAGGAGTCGGTGTTTCCGGAACGTTTGAGGACATGAAAGCCGTGGTCCGCGGAATCGATAATGTGAAGGGTCGCCAGGTTGCCGAGTTTTTTGACGATGGGTCGGAAGAGTTTGAGATCCGCGAGTGAATCCCGCGTACCTTGCAGAAAGAGCATGGGCATCGGCACTTCAACCAAGTGCTCGGCACGCTTGGTGCCAGGATTGTTGGGAGGGTGTAGCGGAAAACCAAAGAAGACGAGGCCGCGGACATCGGTAAGCAAGCCCTGCGCGGCGGCTTGTGAGGTCATGCGGCCGCCCATCGATTTTCCGCCGGCGAGCAGAGGGAGGCCGGGGGCAATTTCGTTGGCGGTGCGGAGCGCGGCGGCTATCGTCGCGGTGAGTATCGCGGGAGAATCGGGACGGCCGCGGCGCTGTTCCATGTACGGAAACTGGTAGCGCAGGGTGGCAACTTGGCCTGCTGCGAGCTCTCTCGAGAGAGTCTCCATGAACGGATGGCGCATCCCGGCTCCGGCTCCATGACCGAAAAGCAGCAACCAACGTGCATCATCCGGACGCAGGAGCAATGCCGACACATCGCCGCCGTCTTTCACGGCAAACCGAAGATCGTGGCACGAAGTCATCCTGGAGAATTCGATCGCCAACAACAACAGAGGATTCTAACGCGGCAGAACCACTGCGCAATAGCCAGAAAGCGATGCGGGCGGTGACCTAGAGAGTGGCGATCCGGACAGCCGAGCTCAACCGCCATCTGGGGGCAATGAACATGAAGCCCCCAAAGAAGGTTCCCGTCGTCAATGCGCCCTTTCACGAATGGCACAGTTTTGCGTGCTGTCTCTGATGCGGCATACCCATTTTGGCCTCGAGATCGGAGAGTCTGCCAAATTCAAGGACAGTTAAAATGGGCACATGGTTGGTACAAGCCGTGGAAAGATTTGCAAAAGGAAGTCCCGACAATCATTTGCATGGATTTCCGGTTATGCGACGGACAGGAGTCGAGCAATTACAATATTGGGCACATTCTGTACCCTTGGCACTAGCGGCCCATAGCTACACGCGCTTGCGCCTGCCAGGCTGTTGGAGTTGGCGTTGGACTACGATGCGTAGCGGAAAGCGGCAGCGGAGCGAATCGAATCGGGTTAGCGAGCTGCCATTCCTTTCCTATCCTACTTGGTGATGGTCTCTGAAGTTTCTCAACGGGGGACACGTCGATGAGCTTTCTGACGAGGGCCACGGTGGCGGCTTTCTTCATGTTCGCAGTGCTTTCCGCGGCGCGACCTCAGGCACCGGTCGAGACGTCGAGACAAGCGACAGCACCGGACAATGAAGAATTCAACTCTCTTCTCGCGCCGGCGGCTGCGGGCGATGCCCAGGCGCAATTTGCCCTAGCGAACCACTATTATGGCGGCCTCGGCGTTCCCCAAGACTACCGTCAGGCTCTGCTCTGGTATAGCAAGTCCGCGAGCCAGGGATTCGCTCCCGCTCAGACTCAACTGGGCAGTATGTATCAGCATAAGTGGGGCGTGCCGCGGGATTACCAGCGCGCTCTGGCCTATTATCGTTCGGCTGCGAAGCAGGGCTATGCGCTCGCAGAATACGATCTGGGCGCGATGTTTGAGGACGGTGCGGGCGTCAAGCGTGATTACCGGCAAGCCCTTGACTGGTACCGCAAAGCGGCCGACCAGAACCTCGGGCAGGCGGAAAAGCAGGTCGGCTACTTTTACCAGTGCGGGTATGGCGTGAAACTGGACTTTGCGCAAGCCCAGGCGTGGTATCTCCGCGCCGCCGGCCACGGCAACTCCGATGCCGAAAATCAGTTAGGCTACTTTGCTGAAGAAGGGTGGGGCCAGCCAAAGAACTACGATGACGCTCTCGCCTGGTTTAACAAGGCCGCGGAACATGGCAGTAACGACGCCGAGGAAAATATCGGCTATATGTTTCAGAATGGCATCGGCGCGCAAACCGATTATGCCAAGGCCATGTCATGGTTCGTCGAAGCTGCGGCGCACGGGAACAGCAACGCGGACAATCAGCTCGGCTGGATGTATCAGTACGGGCAGGGTGTGGAGCCTGACAATGCCAGGGCCTTGAGCTGGTACCAATTGGCTGCCGATCTGGGCAACAGCAAAGGCCAAAACAATCTTGAGTCTTTTACGGCTGATCTGGACGAAAGCGGCAACTACCAATCGGCCACCGCGCATGTCAACGACGCTGCCCTCGCACGTGCTCAGCGCTGGGCCGACATTCAGGATCTTCGGCGCCGCATTGCCGGGTTGGAGGGCGACGCCCAAAACCAAGACGATCTTGCCAATCAGGTCGAACATATCGGCAAAGGCAAAAACGGTGCGATCACCAAGATTTTTGGTGCGATCGGCAGCGTCCCCGCCACCAAGTACCATATCGAGGCGGCAAAGTACCGCGCCGAAGCGGCACAACTGCGCGATAAGCTGGCCCAAATCGAAAGCCAAAACCAATCCACTGCCAGCGTCACCGCTCCCTAGCGTCTTTTACGTCCTTGTGCCGGAACGTGGTTTTCGTACCTTCCCGATTGCCGCGGATGAAATAATCTACGAGAGCCTTCTCGTATGGCGGGCAAGTCGGAAGTGAATCCACATGCTCGACAAACGCTGGACCGCAGAGCACCTAGACTTAAACCTCGGTCAGCCTGTTTGCGCCGCAGTTTGTACGCCCTCTCCGCAACAAAAGACGCTATATTGTCGACCCGCATCATTTCAACGCAGCTTGCGTTCCGGGGTGCCATCATGATCGAAGACTTATCGCGATATCACCATCCGGTCGGCACTCTACTAGCCGGCTCCCCCGCCGACTGGGAACCGTACCGCCTCGATGCGGAACAACTCGACTTTTTCCGCGAAAATGGCTATCTGAAGGGCGTGCGCATTTTTACCGACGAGCAAGTGGAAGTTCTACGTCGGGAATTGGAGCAGTTGATGAATCCGGAGCATGCCGGCCGGCATCTGTTCCACGAATACCATTCCAATGAATCGACGGATCCGAATCGCGTTGTTTTTCACGCGTTGGGCGCTTGGCGCGTGCTGCCCGGCTTTCACGATCTGCTTTGGAACCCCGCGTTTCTGGTGCCAGCATCCCAGCTGTTGGGCGGCGCGGTGCGGTTCTGGCACGACCAGCTGTTTTGCAAACCGGCGAAACACGGCGGTGTAGTAGCCTGGCACCAGGACTACTCGTATTGGACAAGGACAACGCCGTTAGCCCATCTCACTTGCTGGATTGGTCTTGACGATTCCACGCGCGACAACGGTTGCTTGAACTACATCCCGGGGAGCCACAAATGGCCCGACCTGCCCAAGCCAGTGTTAACCGGTGAAATGGATGGCATTCGCGACGCTCTTCCCGAAGAACTGAAGGACCAATTCCAGCCGGTTGCCGTGGAGCTGAAAAAGGGCGAAAGCTCGTTCCACCACGCTCGAACCATGCACGGGTCGCACGCTAACAATACGGCGGCACCGCGACGCGCCACAGTCATAAACGTCTTTCGCGATGGCGTCATGTCGAATGCCGATGAGCCACTGCTCACCGGCGTTCCCCTCATTCCTCGCGGAAACAAGATGGGTGGGCAGTTCTTTCCCCTGCTGTTCGATCCCCAAGCGCATTAGAAGAATCTAACTTTCCGGCACGCCGCACCCACGGCGCGAGGCGCTTTAGACGACGTTGGGGAAATCTGACAACTCCGCTAAGATGCCCGTGGTATGCCTTCCCCTGATGCCTGCATCAGATCAACCCACCTCTTGGGGGGCCCCCATCGCCGACGATCCTTTTCCGTCCAATAGCAGACATTAGGACTTTCCCGGTGGAGCGGTCAGCACCGTCAAAGATTTCAGCATCCTAATCCATCGCGCCGGGCGCTTATCGTGTGGCGCGACCATCTTGAATGGACCTTGCTTCTCGCCGAGCGGCGACCCGTTCAACCTGTCAGCAACGATTACATCTGAATCTTGAAAGTCGGAATCTAGCTCGGCCAGCGAATAAACCACGCGGTATCGGTCTGATGCTTCAGCCACAACATACATAGCCACTGCCGCACCCCGAAGTTTCTCGTTTTGCGGGACACCAGCCCGACGTAGCAATTCCCGGACTGCAACACCTTCGTAAATCTCTTCCTTCTTGTCGTGCGGATTCACTACTTTCAATGTTTGCCGAGGCATCGCCTTCAAGTCGCTTGCAGAAAGTGCCAGCGATGTGGCGACATCACCGGAAATCCGTAACTCCGCGGTGTTTTCTGCGGGAGCGTTAGGCTGTTGTGCCAGCGACAGGGTCAGAGCGACGGCGGCAATATGCAGGCCATTTCGCACCGAGCTAGTCCTTTTCCAGCATCACTTCGGTGGACTTGATGACGGCCTTGACGGTGTCGCCAACCTTGAGTTTCATTTCGTCCGCGCTGCGCCTTGTGATTACGCTTTCAATCAGGTCTTTTCCCACCCGGATAACCACGTGGGCCATAACGCCGCCCAATTGAATTTCTTCAACTTTTCCAGCGAGTTTGTTGCGTGCCGACAGTGTCATAAACGAAACGTAGCATGTGGCAGATGTTTGCCGCAACTCGAAACCCGATACGGGCGAGCGCCACGACTCACAATTTTGTTCGCCAAGGCCGGGACGTCTGGCTCAGACCATGACGCTCGCGCTAGTCATCAGCATTTCGCTCCACAAAGCTACGCAACGCCTTGCCGCCGCTTGATGGATGAGCGGCGTGATGTGACCCTGTGCAGAGCTAGAACGTGAGTCGCAGCCGAAGTCGTATAGTGCGCCGGTTGTTGATTCCCTCCTGCGTAAAGCTACTTATCAGGCGGCCGAAATTGTCATTGCGCACGATGTCGTCCGCGGCTATTGGTAAGATTTTTCGCGTCGCCGGGTCCACACGAACAGTGAACGAGCCGAGCCACGCAAACTCTCCGCCACCGCCGCCGGCGTCAGAATCCGGTGAAAGCAGCGGATGATTAAAAATGTTATCCACGTCCGCGCCAAATTGGATTTTCACACGGTCGCTGAACTGAAAGTCCTTGTGCACGCCAAGATTTACGCCCCAGGTTCCGGGTCCCCAAAGCAAATTCCGCTTTGCGACCTGTGGATTACTGAAGACGTCCGCGCCGACCGATGGCGGCGCGAATGAATCCGGATTCCAAATCTGATCGCCGTTGTGATGGCTGAAATTGCTATCAACGACGAGTGGACGGTAGGACGGTTCGGCGTTGAAGTCGCCAACAGCATCGAGCGAGGTAACGCCAATATTGCCGGGCAGAACCGGCGCATCACTATTTGTGCAGTCATCGCAGGTCCAGAATGGAGTGAAGCCAGTTCCGGTCTTCGCGAACATGTTGAACGCAGTTTGCCAGCCGCCAAGGACAAGATCAGCGGCACGCGACATATTTGTCCCGAATCTTCGCCCTCTACCGAGCGGCAGGTCGTAGATGCCGTAAGCCACGAAGCGATGACGCGAGATATAGCCGTCAATCCCATAGTCACTATCGGGCTGAAAGGGGTTATAGGTGATGCCTCCGAGGCTAGAGTTGCCGGTATCCAGGGCGGTGGATTTCTGATCGAGATACGTATAAGTCGCCATGAACATCAAGCCGCGTGTGTAGCGCCGTTCGACTTGAGCCTGAAAGGCGTTCGATTGCGCATGGCCATAGTTGCCATAGCTCAAGATGAAATCGCCGAGTCCGGGAAAGCGATATCGAGCGAGATCTGCGTCTGAAAATTCACAATCGGCGGCGTCTACCGGATCGCACGCGGTGACCCCGTCCCCGGTGCTGGTTCCAAACGGCGTATCGCTCGGCATGATTTCGTTCAAGTCCTTGCCGGCAATAAGCCCATGCATGGTCGAGCCGAGATAGGACAAGCGAATCGAGGTGCCGGAAGCGATTTCGCGTTCGAACGTGGCGTTGTATTGGTGAATGCGCGGCTGTTTGAGGTCGAAGGGTACGACGTTCACGGCCGGAGTGCCGCCGGTGCCGTTGGTAATCGTTCCGCCCGAAATGGGACTGATCCCGTGGTTCCCGTCGGATGGCCATCCTTCGAATGGGAACGGGTTTCCGTCGCTATCGACAGCTCTTTTGGTAATGCCCTGGTTAAACGGGTTGGTGGCTATCGGGTCGCGGATTCCTTGTGCTGCGGATGTCGGATAATAGATCCCATACCCGCCGCGAATCACGGCTTTTGAACCCAAGCGGTAGGCTATGCCGACGCGAGGCGCGAAATCGGTGATGTCCGTTCGAACCACGCCGCGTCCCATGCGCTGGCCCGAGTCATTCACAAATGCATACCCGAAATTGATGATGCGTGTGTCGAGGTATTTCAGTGTCTTGTCGGAGGGAATGATGAAGCGGCCCAATTGGCCGGTTACCGGATCTACGTAGTTCGGATCGAAGTTTGCGATAAGGTCATTCTTATCCACAAACGGCGTCATCAACTCGTAGCGCAACCCGAGATTCAGGGTGAGCCTGGAGTTGACCTTCCACGTGTCTTGAAAGAAGTATCCATGCTCCCAGTTGTGAACATCCATGGCGGGACGCGGTTGCAAGACGAAGCTCACGGTAGTTGGCGGCAGTCCCAGCAGAAAACCCGTAAAGGGATTTGTTCCCGTTCCCGAGTAGGTCATCGAACCGCGCGGATTTCCTCGGTTGAGTGCGAATCCATCAACGGCTTGGTTGCGAACAAGGTCGCCGCCCATTCTCAAGTCGTGTTTGCCGATTACCCATGTGAAGGTATCGCCCATGGTGATCAAATTCTGGTCAAGCGGCCGGAAGGTGTTCCGTCCACCGTTGCTGAAAGCAGCGAAAGACCCGAAGTTGACCGCCGGATGGCCGAACGTGGAAAGCGCAAATGGACCCACGACGTCGCCGTAGGCCGCAATGTCTGACTGGTCGAATCCAACGCTCGACAAGAATCCTTCAAGGGTCGTGTTGCTGTGACGCAAGAGAGCCTGTCGATTGAAGCCACCGCGTAATTCATTCACGAACCGCGCCTGCCAGGCATGGGTGTAAGACAGGGAAACGGTATGGTTCTTGCGGTCATTTTGCGTCAAGCCCAGCCCGGTGTAGGGGTTGACGACGTTGGCATTCGCGCTCACCTGGGCTGAAACGTTATAAACGCCATAGAGATGATCTCGTTCCGAAAAATCGTGATCAAGACGCAGCGTACCGAGGTCCTGTACGGAGCGCCCGGAAAGGATGGTCTGATAGCCACCCGAAATTCTGCCATTCGCGGGATTGATCGGGGCGCTGAGACCGATTTTCGGGAAGTAGGTATTGATCATCGCCTGAACGGTGGGGTTCAGCAGCCTAGCGGGAATTGTCACAAAGCGCGTAGTCGTGTTTCCGTCATCGTCCGTAAATTGAATGGTGTTATCAGCGATTTCCTGCGCCGTGAGGGTTACGCTGGCCGGGACGACTGGCTTTGCTGAATCGTTGAGCCCCGAGAAGTCGCCGGTGTAAAGCGAGGGATGCATGATCGTGCTGGAGGAAACTTTTACCGGAGCGATGTTGTAGTTTCGTTCGTAGGCCAGCATGAACCAGGTCTTGCCAAGCTTTGGCAGGGGTCCACCGACCGAAGCGCCGAGATCGTTCAGGTTGAAATAAGGATTCGGGTATTTCGACTGGAATGACGTGGGCGCGAAATCCGCTTGGGCGACTTTGTCGTCCAATGTCCAGGCCGCCAACGCCGAGTTGCTGTTGTTGTAGAAAATCGAGCCGTGATACTGAGCGCCGCCCCTTCTCGTGCTCACGCGAATGTTCGCGACACCTGCGTATTCGGCACTGAAGTCGGTAGTCAGGACGTTGACTTCACCTACCGCCTCCAAAGACGGCTGACTCGCGGTCGGTTCGCCGAAAATGCCACCATTGGATCGCTGCCCGTCCAGGGAGAAACTGCCGCCATAACTTTGTGCTCCCAAAAATTTGAAGGAACCGTCCGCGCCGGCCTGCGTGATGTTGGGGTTCAGGTACAGAAATGAATAAACATTTCGGCTGTCGCGCGGAAGTTCGATCACGGCGTCGTTGGTTAGCGTCTGGCTAATGGTTTGGTCTTCTGTATTGATGGTGGGCGCTTCCATGGTCACCACCACGCTGGTCTGCGCAGCCGACGAAACTTTCAAAACGACGTCTGTGGTCACGACGTCACTACCATTCAGCACCACGCCATGGATTTCACTCTTCGTCATTCCCGCCGCTTCGATGGCCACCTCGTAAGCTCCAGGCTTTAGTCCGAACACCTGATAGCTGCCTTCAGAATTGGTGGTGGTGACTCGGCTGGTATTGGTAAGCGCGTCTGTAACCGTCACCTTCGCCCCGGCAACCACTGCCCCGGAAGCATCGGTGACCGTACCGCGAACGGTACCAAGGTCTGTTCCTTGCGCAAAACTCAACCTGGCGACGACTAAGGACAAAAGCAAAGAAAGGAATACAGCTATGGCTCTGCTTCTCACTGAGGACCTCCCCCGTCATTCCCTTAAGGAGGATTTACCACGATAAGAAAGCAAACACAAGTAAAAACAGCGAATAAAAACAAATAATAGAAAGCATGCGAAAGTATTCTGCGGTAAGATACTTTCAGAATTTGACCTCCTTTGGCGAAAGCGGCCATAATCTGCTCTCGTTTCGGAAAATCGTGCATGTCTCCCAGAGCTCGCATTCTCACTGAGCAGCGCAGAAGAAACCTGTTGGATTTGGTCGACCAGAATGGCCAGGTCACCGTAGCCGACCTAGTTAAGCGATTCTCTATCTCGGCAGTAACGGTCAGAAGCGACCTGGACGCGCTCGCCGCAATCGGGGCTCTGGTTCGTTCCCATGGCGGTGCAGTTCGCCGATTGGAAGCCACCCAGGATTATCCGCTGCGCACAAAAGAAACTCTGCACCATGCCGAAAAGGTACGAATCGGGAAAGCCGCCGCTGAACTCGTGCAGCCTGGCGAAACGATCATTCTGGACTCCGGTACAACAACTGCTGAAATCGCCCGGCACATCAAAAAACTCAAGCTGCAAAGCGTGACCGTGATTACCAACGCCCTGAACATCGCGGTCGAGTTGACGGATTGCCCCGGCGTATCGCTCATTATGATCGGCGGACTGATGCGTCCCGTTTCATCATCGTTCGTCGGGCCACAAGCAGAGGCGATGATGAACGAATTTCACGCCGACCGTCTTTTTCTTGCAGTGGACGGTTTCGACCTGGACAACGGGCCCTCCACGCCGGACGTTCTGGAAGCCCAACTGAACAACGTGATGATTCGCTCGGCGAGGGAAGTGAATGTTGTTGCGGATTTCAGCAAATTGGGTCGAAGAAGCGTCTCCAGGATTGGTCCCTTCAACCGCATTCAGCGGCTCATTACAGACAAGCGGGCAACTCCTGAATTTACCAAGGGCTTGCGCAAGAAAGGAGTCGAAGTCATCGAGGTGTAGCCCCGACAAGTGCCAACCGGGCAAGATGATGCGACAGCCCATCGTCCGGAGAGAGCAGCGTTTCCCGCAATTGCTCATTGCCGCGGTCGAGTTGTCCCATAGCAATCCAAAGAATTCCAGCGCTATAGTGCCACCCTCCCTGGTGGCTTCCCTGCTGCGACCGAGCCTCGGCTTCTCCGGCTGCAGTGTGTAAGCTAGCCTTAGCATCTGAGTCCTGCGGGTGCCCAGCTTTTTTCGAAGCAGCCCAAGCCCACAAGAGATTACCGGTTCCGCGGCCTTCGGAAGCTTTCGCGAATTCCTGCGCCGCTTTTTCGCGTTGCGCACAGGTAGCGTAAACTTCCCCACGCAAATAGCGTATCCTCGAGGTCTCCACAAATGTGTCCATGCCATCCAGAGTGAAAAAAAGCCCCGCAACCGGTTTCCCGAGGGTGTCCGCGACCTGCACAGCATTCTGACAATCCCGCGCCTTGGCCAGGCCAGCGGCGCGAAGCAATCCTACTTCGACCCAAACTTGCCGAACATTGGTGCCGCCCTCTTCCCTGCTGAAGAATCGATCGCGAAATAAATTGGCGGCGCCGTCGTAGTCTCCAGCCTCCGCCCTATTCAGCGCCAACTCGTACACTAAGGCATTCGGCATCTGTTTCAGGTCCGGGTAGCGCTGGAGTTCCTTCACGCGATCTTGAGCGGACCGTCCAAGCAACGTCATCGCAACCAGGGCACCTCGGTAGTTCACAAGGTTTCGGGGATCATCTCTTATCCCGGCATCAAAGGCTTCAAACGCCCCGCTGAAATCACGGGTTTCGTGCAGCAGAGCAAGTCCCATGCTAGCTTCGAGTGCCGGTATTTTGGCATCGTGCTGGCGTGCATAGGCCCAATGGCGAAGCGCCTCCGGCGTCTTTGCGCGTGCGAAATACCAGACACCAAGCAGGTATTGGGCCGTCGCATCTCTTGCATTGAAGCGTAGCGCTGCTTCGAGAGCGAGTTTGTCATCGAGCGTGCTTGGAGATACATAGAGAGTCGACAACCGCGATGCCTCGCCGTAGTCTGCTCCCGCCGACTCTCCTAATTTTTCCCGGCAGTAACCGCGGAAATAGACAATCAATGCGTTCTTCCGCGGCGCCGTCATTCCCGGCTCGCTCTGGTCAGGATTTACGGCCGGATAGTCGCGCGAAAGAATCTCGACTGCTTTTCTGTAGAGACCGAGGTCTGCATACTGCGAAGCCACTCTCAGCACACGATAGGGATCGGCGGCGAGATGTTTTAGATCCTGAAGACCTGCTTCCTCACGCAAGAGAGCACTCGCGGGATAGCGCTTCAACAATTCTTTCGCTTGCAGCGCTGCAGTGTCGTGATCGCCTGTAGCGCTCATGATCGCGATTTTCTCTTCGGCCGCTCGCAAGTCAGCGGGTGCAGCATTCAAGGCCCCAGCGATGAGCCCCGAGGCTTCCGCTAGAGCGCCCGCTCGCGCTTTCAATTCGGCCAAACGCAACGCGGCCGCGGCACGGTAGGCTGGCGAAAGCAATGCTGCTTCGTACGCGCTTGTTGCTCGTTGCGCTTCGCCCGCACCCTCCTGAGATATTCCGAGGTAGTAGGCAACTTCTCCATCGGTGGTGTTTCGCTGGCGAGCGGCGAGCAGCCGGGGCATGGCTTCCTCAAAGCGTTTTAAGCTCGCGTCGAGACGCCCAGCCGCTTTTGCTAGTTCATAGCTCGAAGGAAATCTTTTTAGTGCGATTGAATACGTCTCGACCGCTGACAGCAAATCGCCGTCTAGCTCTTGCGTTTTTCCAAGTTGCAGCCAATCATCTTCGTTCCGCTTGCTCTCGTCAGGAATACGATAGTTCTGCTGCGGGCCTACCTTCACCTCTGATTCTGGCGTCCAGTCGTAGTCCCCTTCGGTTTGCTCAAGCAGCGTCCTTCCGTCCCCATCCTTAAGCACGAACGAATACTTGCGATCGGCACTCTTGGCGGGAACTTCTTTCGTCCACGTTTTCTCGGGCCAGAGATCACTTTTTTCGCTGGAGACGACAGAAGATCCATCCAGCACTTCCACCGTCGCCGAATCCACCTTTCGATTGACGTTCAACCCAACCACGAGGCGATCGGCCTTTCGCTCCAGATGCACGATGCCCGCCAAATTTGCGCGGGAGATTCCACCTGTTCCTCGCACCGGCATCCAATATTCTGAAAAGTTAATGTGCTGACGAGGTTCCAGGAACGCATAAGTCTCCTGATTGCGAAATAGTCCGCCCTGAATCTCCGCGTAGGCGCTCATGTCGTCGGAAAGAGCCTTTCTCCAATCCAAGCCGTCAGCATCCACGCCCCAGGACCAGATCTTTTTTGCGGGCAATTGCAGGTATTCAGAAAAGTGCGCCGTGCCCGCGTTGGTGTGCGGATGCCAGATGCCCATGAAGTTTTCGCGGCTGGCGTGAACAAAAACAGAAACAGGCCCGTCCGTCTGGTTTTTGATGATGCTCAAGTCCTTGCCTTGCTCATCGACCGGCCATCTCTGCACTTCTGCAAAACCGTGAGCAGCCGCAAATCGCATCGGATACTCAATCCGCGAATCGTCCCAAATTTGGACGCCTGCATTGCTCCACCAATAGAAACGATGACGCACATCGCTGCGATTGCTCAGCGTCACTCGCTGCTCGAGCACGGTCCAGCCGGGGCGAAGAACCAGCTCAACGCTCCACTCCACGCCATAGACTCTGTCGACATTTCCCACGGTAACGGACGCACTGCCGTCCTGGTGCGATTCATAAGCGAAGTCGACCGGCGACATGGACATCCAATTGTGAGAAACGGGAAAGTTGAACTCGACGCCGAATGCAGCCCAAGCCCCTCGGTAGCCAATCCGCGCCTTCTTGATCGACGGGTTGGCATAGAACATCGGCTGGCCATTGACTTTGTCGACGCAGGTATAGATGTGGCCGCCGATGTCCGGCAGTACGGAGCACTTCAGGTATTCGTTCTCCAGAAAGATCGCGCGTAACTTGTGTACGACTCGCTCGTTTGTAACTTCGTTTCGCAGTGTATAGGGATAGTTGAATCTCCCAGCGGCGCTGAACTGATCAAATGAGGGGTTTGGGTCGGGGGCGCCCTCTTCATAGACGGGAAGTTCGAGAACGCCTTCCCAAACGCGCACTTGTCCCGCGGCGGGGATCGCAGATGCCCAGAAACTAAGCGCTAACAGTTTCCATCTCATCGAATTCACCATGAGAAAGACTCTGACGATCGTCCCGCAAAGTACGGATGCAACTCCTCTAAGGGAGAGTATGCAGCGGAAAGCTCCCGACCACACGGCTGATGACACCGCCTTCTGAAGGCGAATCCGGGCGCAGCCGCTCTTCGAGACAACGAAAGAAGGCGAGCAATTGCGCAACCACCACAAATAGGATCGCACCATCTTCGTCGCTCAGTTCACTTAAGCCCGGACACTGAATAATTCCATCGCCAACGCGCCCAGCTGATTCTGGGACACCATCGCCGACGATCACTTTGCAGAGCCCTAACCTTTTTCGGTCGAGCTCCGCCAAAAGATCCAGCTCGTACGCACGCACTGTGGGATCCGAAGACAGTTGGCAGACGACCAGAGTATCTTCATGGATAAAACTCATTGGACCGTGCCGCAATCCCAGAAATGATTCGGCCATCGTTGTGACTCGCCCTGAGGTCATCTCGAGCATCTTCAAAGATGCTTCGCGCGAGGCTGAGTAACGTGTACCGCTACCCAGAAAGACTGCGCGCCTGAATTCAGTCGAGGCGATCCTGGAGAGTTCGTCAAAATGAAGGGAGATCAGGTTTCGACAGATACCGCTTTGTCTCGCGCAGAGTTTCCGGTAGATCTCAGGTTGGTCCAGTAGACCCAAGAATCGCGCTGCAAGGGTCAGGTTTGTGAAACTGCTGGTCATAACCAGGCTTTCATCATTTGTTTCCGGAGGAAGCGCAACAATGAGCAAGTCCTTGCGATCCGGCCAGGTCTTGGCCAGACTGCCGGCTTCGTTACAGGTTACGATCAGGTGCCGGTAGGCTGGTTCTGATTCCAGGAGAATTTTTACCGCACCCGTGCTCTCCGGACTGTTTCCAGATCGCGCGAGCGAGACCAGCAGTCCGGGCCTGTCCCTTGGCAAGGCCTTGGCGCCGTGTAGCAGCAGGTTCCCTCCGCTCACGGATTCCACACACACGCCCAATTCGTTCTGCAAAGGAATCCGTACGCAATCGCCCGCGTATTCCGAACTGCCCGAACCAGTAAACACCAGGCTCTTGATTCCGCGCGCGAACGGAAGCAACGGGTCCCGCAGCTTGATCATGCGTTCACACGTGCGCAGCCAGGTCCACGGCTGCTGGCAGATCTCCTTGAGAGTATGAAAATAACCGCGCTGCTTCTGTTCGGCGTCCGTTCTGGCAAAGAGCTGCGCAGCTTTCCTGTGTTTTTCGGTCAGGGCGCGTTGCCACTCGCTCTGTGTCACTACAGATGTCGGATCCATTTAATCCTTTGGCCATGTTTGGCCGTCTCCAAATCGCTTAATCAGTTTCCTGGCCGCAATTCCGGCGTCGCTATATCGACCGGCAGATCTTCGCTCGTAAGCATGCCGTGCCACACTCCGCCCCCGAACGTCGTAATGTACACTTTGCGCTCATCTTGAAGGTCTGGAATTACACGATAGCCCCACTTGAAGTTGAAACCTGGGATACGGTTCCAGTGTTCGCCTCGATCTGACGAATGCCAAGCCGAGGATTCAAAGCCGGCCGCGTACAAAATCCTGGAGTCGCGCGGATCGATGGTCACGTCGTATACGTGGCGATCACGATCCAGAATCTGTCGCCAGCTCTTACCGCCATCCTCGGAAAGGAATACTCCGCCTCCGTCACCGTGTTGACCCGTGGCTCGAGCCCACGTCGCGAGATAAAGTCGGTTCGTGTCTTGCGGATCGACTGCCAGACCATTTGGCGCGTTTACTCCTGGGGGGAGAGCCACCAAGCTCCAATGTTCAGCTCCGTCTGTTGAACGGTAGATCGCTCCGTCACCGTCTGTGCCGATGCTGCCGTCCTCAGAACGACGAGCGACCAGCAAATAGAGCGCTCCCTTGTTATCCCGAACTATCCTCCAGGCGAACGGTTCCTTCTGTGAAATTCCTGTATTCTTCGCCTTCCAACTCTTTCCACCATCCACACTCTTGTAAACGCCCCGACCAAACCCCGTTACGTACAGGACGCGTGCATCAACCGGACTTGTCGGATCGAGGAGAATATGCGTCGCCGCGGTCTGTTCCATTCCATCGTTGGATTCAACCCACGTCCTGCCTCCGTCCGTGCTGATGCAAACGCCTCCCCGGTATTTTGCGATTCCCCCACGGCGCCACATCTTCGGCCTTGGCAGATCATGCGTCCCGCTATTCACACTCCAAACTCTGCCTTTCACATCGGGATCGAACACCATCCAGTAGGTTGTGTTCACCCAGTCTTTCGGAACGCCGCTCGTGGAGCTGCTCCACGACTTGCCGCCATCTTCGCTGCGAAAGAGACCGATGTCCGTGGTGGTAATGAACTGACGTTTGTGGTCGAAGGGGTCAAAATGGTAGCCATACGCGTTTGTCACGTCGAGGCCGGTGCTGGTCCAGCCGCTTCGATCGACTCTCTTCGAATACACCGCCACCCACGACGCGCCGCCGTCGGTCGTCCGCATCGTTCGACCCAGATCGGTGCCATAACTTACGTTGGAGTCTTGCTCAGCCACCGTCAAAGCCAGAGGATTCTCACCCCAGTCCGATCCGAACCGTTCCGTGATCCAGGCGTCCCGGACGTTGGCTGCCGGCTTGGCGGTCATGGCGCTTTCCTCCTTCCACACCGGCTTCCATGTCCTTCCCGCATCCGTGGTTTTCGCCACCCCCATATACTTCGCGCCACCTTCTTCCAAATCTCGGTAAGACACGTATGCAATATCTGGGTTTCGCAAGCTCGTGGCAATCGCCCGGGTTTTGATCGCGCTCGCTCCCAGGACAACCTTTCGCCAGTTCTTTCCGCTGTCCTCGGAAACAAATGCGGACTCGTCGCCGATCGCATACAAAATGGTCTTTCCGTCCGCAGAAAACCCTGCCGACACGTCGGGCATGCTCTTCGCTGGCGGCAATGGAAGTACTTGCAACTCTCCGGAACCGCCCATATTCGCGAGCAGTCGAGGGCCTGCAACTACCAAGCCGCGATCTCCCGAGCGTGAATGAGGATTCACCCAAATCTTCGACGCCAGGTCCGGCAAGTCACCAAGCTTTTTCCAGGAATCACCCGCGTCGTGTGACACGAAGATGGCAAAGGCTCCTTTTCGTCGATTTCCTGTGGTCACGTAGAACGTTTTGGAGTCCTGGGGATCGATCGCCATCGCCGCGATGGCTCCCAACGGATCGGGGTCTGCGACAATCTCTTCATCGGAATGGTCTGAATTCATGCGGACGCCCTGCACACTTGAGGCGTGGGGATAGACGAGTTTCCAGGTTTCGCCGTTATCTGAACTGCGCCACAATCCCGTCGCTTGCGCATAAATGACGTTCCGGTCTTTCGGATCAAACACGAAGAATTCCACGACCCCACGCAAGTTGAACATTCGCCAAGACTTGCCGCCGTCGTGGCTAATGTAGGCCCCGGTCATGTCGCAGCTTACAAGGACCGTGTCCACATCATGAGGACTTACGGAAGGATGGAACATCGCCCCTCCGCCGCCCGGGCCGACCACGGTAAATCCTCCCGGGCGGTCCGTACCGTCGTTCAGTGTCAAAGCCGCCAAGACCACCATGGCCAAGTGAAATACCATCTGTTACTTTCCTTTTCTTTCTTTATACTTTCTTCGACTTTCTTTTTGGCAGAAAGATAGCGCTTTGTCAATGTTCTTGACACCGGCGCCAGGTAGACCAATCCGTTGGAAAACTCAGGCGGTCAGGCCAAACAAGCGCGCAGCGTTTTCGTAGTAGACTTTGCGCAGGATGCTTTCGGGCAAGCCAATTCCGTAGATTCGCCAACGCCCCTGCGGAGGGACGGCCGCGGGCGCGTAATCGAAATACTCATCCTCGGTTTCCAAAAACCGGTAGTAGATTTCGTACAAGGCATCGACAAAGATTTGCTGTGGCGTGTCGGTTCCGTTCGGCACGGCATCGGTTCCAAAGAGAATGCGGTCCTGATATCGGTCAAAGAATTTTCGCGACATCCGCGGCTGACGGCCGAGCTCGCCGATTCTCGCTCCCAGTTCGACGCTGGTGTTCGGAAAACGTTCGAGGCATTCGCTCACGTAAGAAAGGTTCTCCGCGTAGTTTCCCACATGCAGCAGGATGAACTGAGTATTCGGATGACGCGCCAAGACGCGGTTACGCGCTTGCAAAATTTCCGCGTTACTCGGAAAGTCTTTCCCGTGAAACGACCAGTCCGGATGGTTGTTCAGCTCCTCAAATCGCTCGTTGAACCGGTCGGTCGGCAAAAAGAACGCCTCCGGATCAGAAACGTGTATCGCCACGGGCATTTTGAGCGATCCGCAAGCATCCCACATCGAATCGAATCGCCGGTCGTCGATCTTCACCAGCGGACCTTCGGTAATCCTCTCCCGTAGATAGAGACCAAGTGTCTTCAACACTTTAAGCCCACGCGCTCCTGCTTTCTTCGCGGACACAATCGCATCACCCTGGATTTTGCTGTAGTCGGCGTGGTTGCTTTGCTCCCACAGTGGTTCGGTGCAGGTGACGAACCGATCCGGATGAGGTTTCTGAAATCTTTCGATCGCCGCGTCCAGCCCACTGCCCGAACTTCCCGTGAGATTCACCATGATCCGTATGTTCTTGCGATCCATGATCGGCAACACCGTGTCAGGCGCAGCCAGAAACTCCACCTTTTCACCAAGTCCCACGCCGTTCACAGATTTCGCGCGGAACGATAGATGCGTGTGAACATCGATCACCGGAAAACGGGCACGCGAAACCTTGCTTTCCGGAACGTGCAACATGCTCTTCGGCTGGAACTCTGAAAGGTCCAACTTCATCTTGCCCGCGCCTGCAGGAGACTTAACTTGTGCGTTGGGCGGAGCGGCCTCGGCGAATGTGCCAGCGGCGATCGCTGCACCCGCGCTTCCAAGCCATTGCCGTCGATTGATTCCGCTCATATCACGCCTCCCGTAGCCAACCCGTTAAGAAACGTTTCGTTTGGCTTCTTTCTATATCGTTTACTTTCCATTGTCAAAGTGGCATAAGGACGGTGTATTGTCTTCTACCGTCGCCAAAAGACCGAATCGGAGAAACGAGATACCACCGTGGCTCAGTGCCGTGCGCTACTCGCCCTTATACTTGCTTTCTTCTCGGTGTTCCTGGAGGTACCCGCGACTCCACCACCGGCGTCAACATACTCAAGCGACGGGCACATCGACGCAAAACACGCCGCGGCCGACTTTACACCCGACGGAAACTTGAGCAAAGAGGCGTGGAAGAGCGCCAATTGGGTGGAATTCAGTCATAGCATGTCTGGCAACGCGAACTACCCGGCACAAGCTACCCAAGTGGCCTCGCTTTGGTCAGGCAAGTACATCTATTTCGCATTTTCCTGCAAGTACGACGTCTTGAACGTGTTCGAAGGAGAAGACACGTCAAAAGAACGATGGGAATTGTGGAATCGCGACGTGGCCGAGGTTTTCCTGAATCCGCAGCCGGAACGGCAACTTCACTACTACGAGTTCGAAGTCGCACCAAATAATCAGTGGATCGATTTGGAAATCACACGCGGCGAAAAGCCGAATCACGATGCATCCTGGAACTCCGGATTCGAACACGCCACGCTTGTCGACTCAAAGAATCATGTTTGGACGGGCGAAATGCGAATTCCCCTGGCCTCCCTGGGCGTCTCAGAAGCAAAACCTGGCACGGAATGGCGCGCGAACTTCTTCCGCGCTGCCGGAAAAGGCTCCGATACTCAACGAATGTTTTTAGCTTGGAGCACGATTCCTGAAGGCACGACGTTCCATGTTCCAAGCCGGTTTGGAATTCTGCGGCTGGTCAAATAACGACCACGATCGCCTAGTGAATGTATGCCCCGCCCGGAACCAGGAATTGTATCGGCCAGACTTCCTGTTTCTGTTCGACTAGATCCGACCATCGCAGGACTTTCGCATCCGCCGGTTCAAGAAACTTGATGCCGGGCAGAACTTCCGAGATTGCGCTCGCTAGCGTGCCGTTCGCGCCCATGGCGGTGACCGCCGTCACATTCCGGCCCAATTTTTCTTTCGCAAATTGTGTGGCGATCTCCGCGTCTTCGATCATGTCGAAGAAGTACGGTCGCCCAGTCAGCAATGAATTATAGACATGATTGGCGAGCACTCCAGAAAGCGAATTGGAGTATGCCTGGTCGAAATCGAGCTTCCCTAGCGTAGGATCATCGGGCGAAACCGCCGTAAACGGCATCCGCGTTTCACCCATGCCGCGCAAATCAAACGTCACAATGTCAAATCCCTCGTTCAGTCGTTTCTGTAGTTCGCCCCAGTCAGCAGCCGCCGCTTTTCCGGTTTCGCTAAACCAAAGCAGTACTTCCCGCTTTTCATTCGAATCCCGGTGAAGAAACAGCAACGGCATCTCTAGCCCGCTGCTGTGATGCAAGACGAATTTGTCCACCAGAACGCCGCGTACTTTGGTCGTGCCTTGACTCTCCCAAAGAATCTGAGAATCGCCGGCGGGCGCGCCATGGAACTCCGCGACACTCCGCTCATCGCCCGGGCGCCCTGCGCCCCTGCGATACACCGCCGCGATGTCGAGCTTGGCACTCGACTTGCGTCCGTCGTAGTATTCGCCAATCACATCGGTCAGCGATCGCGCATCCTTCTTATCTACCATGACCTGTCCCGATGCGGTGCAAAGCAGTTCGCGGTCCGGTAGTTCATTGGGTCGCGTCAATCCAGTCCGTATCGGCATCCTGTTGAACCGATCTAAGAAATTGAGCGCCGCTTCCTGGTTCTCGGCGGAATACTCATGCTTGTGATAGCCCTCGACCATTGCGATCCGATGGCCCTGCCCGAATTTTTCGTATAGACCCTGCGCTTCGCGAAACGTCTTCCGGGCGCCTTCGATCGGGAAAAAGTCCAAAACTGCGGAAGCGACCATCACCGGCCGCGGATACATCAGCATCAGCAATCCAACGTGGTCCACTCCCCGCGAAACCATGCCATACAAATCCTGCTCGGGGTCGCTGTCTGGATCGGCAAAAATCCGATTTGCCATCCGCATCGGCGACGAGCTGATATAGCACGACGGAACCGCGGCCTTGATGCGCGGGTCGAGCGCCGCGATCAGCGCTGTTTGAACTCCTCCGCCGCTTGTGCCGGTAATGCTGATCCGATCGGCGTCTACATCCGGCCGCGTCAGCAAGTAGTCGACGGCCCGCATCCCATCCCAAACTTCCCAGCGCGCCAGATTCGCTCCCGCGAGGTAAGCCAAATTCCCCAACACTGCGTGTTCAGCGCACACCAGGTTGTAGCGGCTCTTCCCGTTTTTTTCATCCCAAAACTGGCTGCGTTCTCCTTGCCCGACCGGATCCCATGCGATCACCACATAGCCGCGCTTTGCCAACCTCTGGCTGAGGCCCTGGTAGTGAATCTTTCCGTTGGTCGCATGTCCCGCAGGGACAAGCACGGCGGGATGCTTCTGTGAATGATCGTCGGGCGAGTAGACCAGCGCGGTTACATAAATTCCGGGCAAGCTTTGAAAAATCAGCTTTTCGATCGAGTATCCATCCCCCTGAATTTTGCCGGTGATCTCCGGATGCAAGTCCGTCTTCTCTGTTGGCAAACCGCCGATCATTTCTAACAGCTCTTTACGCAGTTCTTGTTGCAGATTCAGAAGTTCGCGCTCGTCCCGAATCGCCTCCCACTTTCTTCTCCGTACCTCGTCCTGACGCCATGCCAAATCCAGTTGATAGCGCAGATACGGGGTTATCCGCGGACCAGCAGGTTCTGGACGCAAAACCTGAAATGCCTCTTTAGGTGGAAGTTCTTGTGCAGCGAGGACAAATCCGAATCCCGCTGCTCCGCTCAGTGCCGCAAGCAACGCGATTCCCGCGCTCAGCCGCACGGCGCTCACTTGGATTGCACCGTTAGCGAACCCATCGCGTACCATCCATCGTCCTGCCGGCCTTCATTCGCAAATCGAATTGCCGGCTTGCCGGTTCGCGGATCGAGCATCGCTATTCGCACCTTATACTCTCCGTCCGCAAATTCTGCAGGAATGTAGACTGTTCCGTCGTAAACCGCATCGCCGGGCAGCCACTTCCGCACATCCACCGGAATGCGAATATCTGTCGATTTCTTGGCGGATTGCAGCTGCATTACCAGATCATATTCTGTGTAAACCGGGGCAACACCCGCGTTCAGCCACCACATATGAACCGGCATCATCGTCGCCGGTTGCACCACTCTCGAGTACTCCAGTCTCCGCAAGATAAACCGGTAGCCCATCTTCCGCTGGAGGTCCTCGAACTTTTCTTTCCACTCGGTTGGTATTGCAGCGGACTTAATGTTGGCCGTGCTCACATGCCAGCGCAGCCCCTGTTCGATAATGTAGTCCACGTCATAACCGCGCTCCTTCCAGCCCGAGACCGTATAACAGGTTTCCAGCGAGACCGGGCTTCGCTGCCAAACATTTTGAATTCCCGTCCGCACAATCTGTTGCGGGTAAATCTCCAGCATCTCAGCCGGAAAATAAGGATCGTTCGAACTGGTGCGCATGTCGCCCCAACAATCCAATCGCCACCCCGCTCCCTGTTGCGTTCCATACGCCAACGCTTGCGGCTCGTCGAAGTTCATCAGCAAAGGCGTGCGTTTGAAGGCTTCCAGCCAGATATCGATCAACGCCTTCTGATACGCAAATTCCGGCATGTAAGGGCTCCACCCTTCGCCCCAGTAACCGACAGAAGAAATATCCACCGTGTCCAGGTAAGGATTTCCGTCGTAGCGTTTGCCTGCTTCAGCAACCAACTGGCCCCAATACTTCAGGTACAACGGATCTGAAAAATCCGGTTGCCAAATCTTTCCATCCTTGTCCGAATCCTGGTTCGCGCGCTTCGCACCGGAATTTCGATACCACTCCGGCAGCGGATCCTGATTCGAATACGGCATCAGGCGAATCGCGAGTTTTTGTCCATGAGCTCGCGCTTCTTCGATCGCCAGATCGACGATGGCCCAGTTGTATTTCCCGCGCTCCGGCTCCAGTACATTCCAATACCAACGGCAGTAAGAAACTGACGTATCCGGAAAATCGGGTTTCGTCGCTGTTGGTGGCAGTTTTTTCTCTGGCCCAATCTCCGACCACTTCAGCGGCGGATTCGGTTCCTGCCCGTTGAATCGCTGAAACGTCGTGATTCCCATCCCGGGATTCACCAGCACATCCTGGATCTCCTTCGGGCGCACCACGACCACGTTCCTCTGTGCCGCCGCCCGCTCTCCAGAAACAAGAACCGCGAGCAACGAAAATGCGAGCAGAAAGTTTCTGCTTTCAGGAATGATCACCGCACGAACGATGTAGGACCACACGGTCACCTCCGTCTAGATGAGCAACCTCGCCTATCGTTCCGCCAACGCAAACGCCGTCAACGTGTCCGACGTCTTGCCGCGAAAGTATCCCCCTCCACCTGCCGCAATCACCACAAATTGCCTTGCTGTTTTCTTACCTAGATAGGTCGCCGGCGTGGCGTTCGCGTTCGCCTCCAGCTCCGCCGACCAAAGTTCTTCCCCTGTTTTCGCATCGAATGCTCGAAACTTCGCATCCGCTGCCGCGCCAATGAAGATCACCCCGTTCGCCACGATCGACCCGCCGAGGTTCGGTGCTCCCGTTTTCCCCTTTGCGCCTTCCACTCGGCCAAGAGGAACCTTCCACACGATCTCGCCACTATTTACATCCACGGCATTAAGCGTGCCCCAGGGCGGTTTTTGACACGGCGTCTGCTGTTCATCCCAGAAGCGCGCGTATTCGCCGCGCGCATTGTTGCGCCGGTATTTCTCTGGTGAACGCTCCGGCTGCGGCTCCAATGCACCAACCGCACCGACCTCATTGGCATTCACAAAAAGATAACCACGGTCGGGATCGAACGACGCTCCCGACCAATTTCCACCGCCTAACGTTCCCGGAATCACCAGCGTCTGTTGCAAACCATACGGCGTAAAAATGCTTCCTCCCTGAAGCGCTCGGAACATCTCGCCACAAAATCTGTTTCCGGAACCCGATTGGTCCATGTCGGCGTCCGTAAGTGTCTGCCGAACCAATGCCGGTGGCTTTGCCGGGAAAGGCTGTGTCGGCCAGGCCTCTTCGCCAGGAACTTCGCTTTTCGGCACGGCTCGCTCTTCGACAGGAAACAGCGGTTTGCCGGTTACGCGGTCGAATACAAAAACAAATCCCATCTTCGTAACCTGCGCCACGGCAGGGATCGTCTTCCCCTTGCGCTTTACATCAATCAGCACAGGCTGCGCAGGCATGTCGTAATCCCAAATGTCGTGATGCACCATTTGGAAATACCACACCAGCTTTCCACTCGCCGCATCTAACGCCACTAAGCTGTTGCTGAACAGATTGGTTCCCTTCCTATCCGCTCCATAGAAATCGTAAGAAGTCGACCCGACCGGCAGAAATACCAGCCCGCGCTTTTCGTCCACGCTCATTCCGGACCACACATTTGCTCCCGTTCGGTCCTTCCACTCGTCTCCGCTCCAGGTTTCATGCCCTTTTTCGCCGGGCAGCGGAATAGTGTGAAATGTCCACTCGAGTTTCCCCGTCCGCAGGTCGAAAGCGCGTACTTGTCCACTGGGTCCGTGCGACGGAAATTCCGGCACCATCGCGCCCGTGATGACTAGATTCTTGTAGATCGCTGGCGCGGACGTCACGGAATACAGTGCTTTGGGATCGTCGCCGTCGAGCCCCGCGCGCAAATCCACCGTTCCGCCCTTTCCAAAATTCTCGCAAGGCTTGCCAGACGTGGCGTCAAGAGCGATCAATCGCCCATCGAACGTTCCAAAGACGATCCTTCGCTCCCGCCCGTCGTCGCTCTGCCAAAAACTGACGCCTCGATGTTGGTAGTACCGGCGTGGCTTTCCGCTTCCCGCCTGCGGATCGTATTTCCAGATTTCCGCTCCGGTTTCTGCGTCCAACGCGATCACGCGGTTTGACGGCGTGGAAAAGTACAATACGCCGTCGACCACGATGGGCGTTGATTCGAATGGCGCAATGTTGTGCCGATCCGTCGCATTTGTGCTCCGGTCGACTTCGCCGGTGTGATAGGTCCACACCGGCCGCAGCTGGCGCACGTTTTCGCGATTGATCTGTGTTAAGCCTGAATGTCGCGTGCCACCCGCATCTCCCCCGTAGTACCTCCACTCTTGGCCAGAGGCTGCCCCTCCAAGCTGCAACAAGACAACAGCCTGCCAGGCCGCAACACATCCCCATCGCCGCACCATGTCGGTGAGTTTAGTGTGTCTCTGCAATGCCGCAGTCAGCGCGTAGCTGTGCTTCCTAAGACGGCAGGTGCCTTTGTACAAGCTGACCCCTTGGCTTGCGTACTCTTTCGGGTTTTGCTCGGCTACGCCCTTGGATTGCATACGCTTTACTTTTTCATGCTCTCGCAGCCCTTGTTTCCAGCACTTCGGGACACCGGGATGGGAAGAGGTTAGCCTCGCTGGCCTCAGCCGATACATTTCGCCGACGCCTCACGCAAAAACCTTTCCCGATGTTCGGCATTGCGGAACGCCTCAATGCCTCCAGCTCGCGTCGTCGAAAGCGCGCCCGTGAGGCTCGCAAACTTGAGACAATCTCCGATTCCCCAACCCCGAACGAGCCCATGCACAAACCCAGCATCAAAGCTGTCGCCGGCTCCGACTGAATCCACCGCATCCACTGGAAATGCCTCCACCCGAAATCTTTCGCTGCCCCGCTGGGCAACCGCCCCTGCTTTTCCTCGTTTCACGACCAACAGCGGCACCCGGCCAGCCAACAAGGTCATAGCGCGCTCCAAGTCATCCGTATGCGCGATCATGCACGCTTCTTTTTCATTCGGCAGAAGCAGATCGACATACGGCAGCAGGAGCGATAGATCGTCGGCCCAGGCATCCTCGGGATCGTCGTTTGTGTCGAGCGAAGTCGTCAGGCCGGCAGCCTTCGCGGCGCGAAAGAGTTGCGGAATTTGCGGCCGCAGCGCTCGATGCAAGTAGTACGACGACAGGTGCAGATGCCGCGCAGCGAGAATGTAATCGAGATCAAGATGGTCATATCCCATCTCGAACATCGTGCCCGGATAGGTGAGGATGTACCGCTGGCTCCCGGTGGGAAGAATCGTGGTCAGCCCGGTGAGCCGGCCCTCGAATTTCCGCACGCCGGCGACATCCGTGCCGCTGTCGCGCAGGAATTCTAGCGCGATTTCACCCAGCGCATCGCTGCCGATCGCTGAGCTGAATCCGACACGATTGCCTAGCAACGCCAGGTTGTGCGTAAAGATGGCGGAGGAACTGCCGAGCGTGATGGTGAGATCCTTCGCCAGGTGCTCGCGCTCCAATTCAAGTCTAAGTGGCAAGCCAGACAGTATTAGATCCAGATTCAGCTCGCCGACAACGCTCACGTCAAATTTCGGCATCGCCACCTATCCCGACAACTGTTTCACGCAAACTGCTCTTTCCATCTTTCGCGCAATCGACAGCCGGATGCGCCCAGGCGAATCGGCAAAGCAGTTTGCGCTTCCACAAGCAACCGCCAGCCTCAGAACTCTTTCTGGTTCCAGTCGGTTGCTGATTCCATAGGCGAATCCTGCAACGGTCGCATCGCCGCTGCCAACTGCAGACCGTTTGCTAACTTCGGGCGCTTGGGCATGCAGTACGGGCCAATTTTCTCCTGTACCCCACACCACACCCTCTTTACCGAGACTGATCGCCACACTTCTCGCGCCCATTGCAAGAATTCGGCCTACCGCTCTGCTCGCCGACGAAACATCCCGAATCGTCTTGCCCGTAAGGGCTTCAGCTTCCTCGCGATTCGGCTTCACGAGTTCTGGTCTCGCTTGAATTCCACTTCGCAATGCACCACCGCTGCTGTCCAGGATGACCGCACAGCCGTAGGAATGGGCGATGCGGATCAAAGAAGCATAGAAATTCGCTGGAACTCCCGGAGGCAAACTGCCCGAGAAAATCACCACCAGCTTCCGTTTCCCGCGCGCGAACTCGCGTTCGCACAGTCTCAGAAACGCCCCGACCTCTTTGGCCGAAGGCGCTCCCCCGGGCTCCAAAATTTCGGTTACTGTCCCTGCGCTGTCCACAATTGCCAAGTTCTCGCGCGTACGCGCTCGAATAGCGATCGGCTGGGCTCGAATTCCGAGTGTCTGCAAACCGCCGACCAGAGCTTCGCCGGTCGACCCGCCGGCAAATCCAATCCATCGTGGCCGGCCACCCAGCGCCCGCAGGGCCATCGCCACGTGCGCAGCCTTTCCTCCCGGCTCCGGGATCGCGTCTGTCGCGCGGTTCACCGCACCAACCCGAAATTCGGTCATGCGAACTCGCTTGTCGATGGCGGGATTTGCACTGACGCACAGAAACATGGACGTGTCGCGGCGTTACCGCGCCAACTCCGTTGCCGCTTTGCCATACACATCTCGCCACGAAGTTGCCGCGCGCAATTGTTCGTTCACCCGGCGAATATTCTCGGCGCCTACGCTAGCCAGCCAGTCTTCGAGAGCGGCCGCGCCGCCCTTGGCATAGATTTCCACGCCATCCTTCCAAGTGGCGCGCCCGCATAGCACGCCCGAATAGCGCACTCGAGCCTCCGCCGCCAGTTCGAGGGCGTCTGCAAATACCTGGTTGCGCACGCCTTCGGAGAGATAGATGAACGGCTTCCGCGCCGCCGCTGCCGCTCGCCGCAAGTGACCCTTGGCCTCCTCTCTCGTATAGGCGACATCTCCTTTGCCTTCGCCCACAAAGGCCATGTTGACGGCGAATCCCACTTTAAAAATATCTACGCCATAACGAGGATTGGAAAATTCCGAGAGGCTGCTGACCACGGTTTCCGGCTTGATGCGCGCGAACTCGAGACTCTTTTCATCCATTTCATCGTGATAGACGACCAACTCCAAAAAGAAAGGAACATCAAGCGCTTCACATTCCGCCCCGACCCGTTCAACCCATGCCTGCTTCACGTCGTTGATGGCGTTCGCCGAGAAAGGCGAATAGTAGAGCAGAACCTTAATACCGTCCGCGCCCGCTGCGACCAGCCGCCGAGCCGACCACTCATCCAGCAAACGAGGCAATCGTCCCGCAACGCCCTTGTCGTAACCGGTCTGTTCATACGCCAGCAAAAGACCGGAGCCGTTGGCTCTCTGGCGAGCCGCCGGGAGCCCATATTCTGGATCCAAAAGAATGGCGCTGGCATGCGGAGTCAAAACCCGGCTGACTCCGGCCTTGAATTCCTCCAGCATCCGGCCCGGAATCTCGTCAGGCGCAACACCCTTGGCCTGGGCAAGCAGCCCTCGCAACGCGCTGCGTTGATCGATAGCCAATGCTGCGATGACACCTTCGTTGTTGGAGACTTGCTCGAGTCGCGTTCGCTTTCCGGGTGAGAGACTCATGCTCGTTTTCAAGGGCAGCCGCATTTAGCTAACTTTCGATTACTTGCGATTACTTTCTAATACTTGCGGGCTTCGGGAAATCTGTCAAGCGCTTTTGCCGATCGCCCAGCGCAGCGGCACGGCCCCGAGGGGTCTAGTTTCGCGGCGGCTCGTCGACAATCATTTCTCTTCCGGGGTCGAAGTACACCTTTTTTCCGGTCCAATACGCCTGGGCGGCCATCATGCATGCGACCGAATGCGAAAAGCCGTGACGTACTGTGGCGTTCGGCTGCCTTCGGCTGCGCAGACAATCCAACCAGTTCGTCATATGCGACAAATCTTCGTCGGGAATTTCTGTGGGAGGGAGTGCCGTATCTCCGGGCAACAGAATGTCCCGGCTCTTCCGTTTCTCCTCCACATTGCGATCATTCTCGTGGTTCCCGACTTCCTCCACCAGCCTCCAGCGTGGACTTCCCTCCCCGCCGGTGTTATAGAGCGTGGCCTTCTTTCCCATGATGCGCGTGTAGCCAGTCGCGTCATTTCCAAAGCTGGTCGAATAGCTCACCAGGAATCCTTTTGGATACGCCAGCAGTGCCTGGAACGTATCGGGATTTTCACGTCCATCGCGCCAGGCAAAAATTCCACCGTTGGCAACCACGGACTCGGGATACTTCTCATCCATGAAGTAGTGCACCAGATCGATTCCGTGACTCATCCACTGATCCGCGATGCCGCTGGAGAAATCTTTGTACAGCCGGTACTCAAAATAGAGTTGTGGATCAAAAGGACGCGGTGGCTTGTTCATCAGCCAGGCGCGCCAGTCCGTGTCCTGCTCGCGAATTTCCTTCACTTCAGGACGCCCACGCCATCTCGCCCCGTGGTAGTTCCAGGCGATTTCGTACTTCGTGACTTGGCCGAGTGCACCTGTGCCAATCAGGTCGTGGACGGCAACTTGATAGGGTTCGCTGCGGTGCTGCGTCCCGATTTGCACAATCACGTTTTTTGCCAGTACGGCGTCCCTCGCCGCCTTCACTTCGGCGAGAACGTTTCCCATGGGCTTTTCGCAGTAAGCGTCTTTCCCGGCATCAGCAACCATTTTCAGCAGCAGCGAGTGCGAATGCTCCGGGGTCGAGATCATCACCGCGTCGATATCCTTTAGTGCCAGCAGTTCTTCGATTTGCCGGACCGCGCGGGGCGCTCGACCGTAATACTTCTGGTTCGCCGCAACGGCTCTTTCGAGGTTTCCCGTCCACAAGTCACAGACCGCCGTCATTTCGACGTTCTTGGCCGTCTTCAGTTCGGCGGTCATCCCATCCAATTCTTTGCCGCGCGTGCCGATGCCCATATGGCCGAGCGAAATTCGCTCGTTGGCGCCTGCAATACGACCGTACGACAGCGCCGTGCTTCTCTCAGCCGCACTTCCAGCCGCGGCCATCGCGCTCTGCTGCAGAAATTCGCGCCGATTCATTTGGCTCTGCTTACCCATTGGTTTTCTCCTCTCCGCGCCGGCATAACCCTGGAATTTGCAGCCCCAGGCCGCAAAAGTTGCGACGAAAGTGAATGGTCCAGTAGGGGTTCTGCCCAACGCCTCATCAGATCTTCAGGAACAACTTTCGCCGGTACATCCAATGCAGAATCAGCCAATACAGCAGCAAAATCGTGGCCCCTTGCAGCAGGGGCTCTAAACCCGGTCCGGCAAATCGAAAGAAATTCGCGCCCAGATGAATCCGCAAATTGTTGCTCAGGAATTGTTCGAGAAAATGAGCGATACAATAGGCCGCGATAGAATTCATCCCCAGCACAATCAAGGGGAAAGACCATTTCTTGTAGCGCTTAACCTCGATAATCCAAGTGAATGCCGCCAGAAACAAAAAACAAATCCCGCCGCTGAAAATCGTCCACGATGGCGTCCAAATCCGTTTCACCACGGGGCAAACGTGCGAGTAGTGAAGCGCCAGTCCCAGCCCTATTCCGGTCACACCCGCAAGCAAGAATCGCTTCATGGGGAATTTGGGACGCGACTCGCGCATCCACCGTCCGGCGATCAGCCCCAGGAGCATCGTGCCTAGCGTGGGAATGAAACTTAGCGTCAGGTACCCGCCCTCGTTGTACTCAAACCGGTTCTCGCGCGGAAACAAATTCAGAAACCATTGGTCGAAGCGGTTACCAAGGTTGAAGTTCTTGTTCCAGTGCGCCGCAAAACCCGTGAAGTTGTGCTGCGCATTCCACTCCCGAGAAACTCCCACCGTCCCCCAGTCGAAATTCGATGGCGCCGCCGGGTACAAAGCCCACAACAACCAATAGCCAAGCAGAATCACCGCCAGCGCCGCCCACACCCACTTCATGCGTCCCGGACGCGCGCAATAGAACGCAATCAGAAACAAGATCGGGTATCCCAATCCGATCTGTGAAAGCGTATCCTCAAACGTGAAATAAGTGATCGAGTGATTCATCGAACGCAGGAAAATTCCAAGCGCGACCAGTGCCAGGGAGCGCCACAACGCATGGCCGAACAGCTCCGCGAAGCGCGCTCCTTTCGCCATCCGGCTCGTCAGCGAGTACGCGAGCGCCGCGCCGACCAAGAACGAAAATCCAGGTTGAATCGTGTCGTGCAGTGAGCAACCAAACCATTCCACGTGGGTCTGGTTGAATGCCAGAATCTTCCAAAAAGCGCTGCCCGGATACGCCGCGGCTACGCTTGATAGCCGCAGCACCTCGGCCATCATCAGCAGCATTACCAAGCCTCGATAGGCGTCCAGCGCGCCATTGCGAATCACTTCTTGCCCTGGCGCGGCAGGGTTCTGGATTCTGACCTCTGGGTTCGCGCCGATGCCTGCTTCACTTATCGTGGCCATCTGAGTCTCCCGGCCAAAATTGCGCCAAGCATACACGTGAATCGTGGAGCGGTATAGCTTCGTCGCCGCTTTAAGGCCCCCGGTATAGAAAGGATATGTGCGCCCGCACACCATGCGCGTATTGTCGGCTACTACTTCTCCGGCCTCTATGCCGCCGATCAAGGATCAGAGTGGTGACGAAGACCGATCGGTCAGGGTTGCCCGTCGAGGGGAATCTGAAGTCAAACCAAATGGCGCGCTTGATTTCGATCAGGGCCACACACCGTTTTGATGGACTTTAAGGCTTCACGAGTTGAGTGCTAGTCGGAAAACCGTGGAACTATTCGTATCTCAACGCGATCATAGGATCGACGCGCATGGCGGCAGGGATGTAACAAGACAAGAAAGCAACAGCAGCGAGCAGGAGTGAAACCGCTTGCGAAGGTGGCGGGATCGGTTGAGCGGACGCCATAGCGCAGTGAAGAAACAAAGCGCGCCATCGCAAAGGCGCCGACGAGCCCGATCGCCCAGCCCATCAGTGCCAGACCCATACCTTGTCCAATTACTAGGGCAAAGACATCGAGGCGGCGGGCTCCGAAGGTCGGTGAAAGCAATCGACCGTGCGGATAAGTCCTTGCAGGAGGTGATCTCCCATAGCGGCAAAGTGGAACAACAATGGCTCGAGCGATATCCCCAGAAAATCCGAATGCGAGTTGAGGAGCCGATGAACGGTTGTGACAATGTCCTGCGACTGGCCCGGCAAACGGAAACGACTACTGGCGAACAAAATGGTTTTCTTTTTGGCGAAAATTGGAAATGTTCCTAGGCCCATTGACGCCAAGGAGCTGGTCTGAAGTGCCGTCCTCGTCCTCTTCGCAGAGGGAACCGCACGGAATCCCGAACCAGAATCTAAGTGCGAGTGCTGCCAACAATGAAATGAAGGCCGCGCGCGCGGGTGACTTGTGCCCGTTCGACTCGTAAATCAGTCACGCTGATTCCCTTTGGAAAGCTTTCGATAGGGATGTTCAAGGCTCAAATAGAGGAAAAGCCCTCTTTCGCCAAGACTGGAGCCTATCCCAATGGGTACGCCGACTCCCGGGACGATCTGAAGTCCACCTTTAAGGTTGTACGCCCAACGAATTCCGGGGTTGACGATGAAAACGGTGTTCCACTCCGTCGTGTTCGGCGCCGTCACGGTCTGAAACCGGCTGACCACAGTCTCCAATAGTAGATTCAAGCGCGGGCTTGCTAACCACACGACGCTGTGGCCAAAGTTGTAACCGAAACTCGCGGCTGTGGCCCCGGATTCATTGCGAGCCGCTGGAATTATTGTCGCGCCGAGATTAAAGTGCGTGACCAACTTCTTGTTCACGACCAAGCTCACCGGCAACATGGTTTGAAATGCCGCACTACCAGCCCCCCGGCCCTGCCGGGTAGAACCCGTAGGAAACAGCACGCTGAATCTAGGCGAGAATGCCAGCTTGGCTTCGCTGCTCCCCAGCAATTGATACCGGTAGTTCAGCATGATATCTCCGAACCCGGCGCCGGTATCTGGGTGCCCACCCAAATGAAGCCGCGCAAGCGTGTAGCTCAGCTGGTGCCTGGGGCGTGGGTCCACGGGCCATTCTTGTGTAAAGGTATAGGCCCAATCCTTGCTGTTCCAGAGCCGCTGAAAAGTTTGAACGTGTTGTACTACTCCGAACTCCTGGTTGTACGCCTCTTCTACAAGGAAGCTGTTGTCCTGAATTGCCGGAGCATCTTCCGCGTTTGGCCTTAGGACGGCTGTGCTCAGATTACTTACGTCATGTGCGGGCCGCTGGCGGGAATCGACTTTGCCTGGTTTGCCGCCCGTGCTGGCTGCCGGTGTCGGCGTCTGTGCGCCAGCGGCAGAAACCATCGCCAATGCGGGGAGCTGAAGCATCAATATCAGCACGAAAGATTTTATGGCATCGCCTCGGCTCGAATTCCGGTTGGGAATGGGCACTTAGTCTCCGTCTGCTCTGGTCATCCGACGAGTCACTACTTTTCAGAAGGTCTGTTCCTATTTGAGTGCTAGTCCCGTGATGTATAGTGTCAGCATCCCCGCGACGACGCCCGCAAACACCGTTACCGGTATCTGACGATTCGCCATTCCTTTCCAAATCATCTGCCTGCCAATTTCATATGCGACTTGGAAGACGGCGCCCGCACCGATCGACAGGAACAAGACGGATAGCGGCTGGGAATACACAAGGCCGCCGATCCAGGCGCCTATGATCGCCGGACCGCCGCCAATCACACCCAACACCGCAAGCGAGCGAATCGACGGCTGGTCCTTTAGGATCGGAACGATGATCCCGAGCCCCTCGGTAATGTTTTGGATGGTGAAGCCGACAACCAGGAAGGTGCCCAGCGCCGCGGCCCCCACCGCATAGGCCGCACCGATCGCCAGTCCTTCGCCCAAATTGTGGAGTCCAATGCCAACGGCAATCATCATGGCCAAGGTCATCCGCTCACCGGCTTCGCTTCGCCCGATGCCCATATGCCGGCGGCGGACGAAATCTAGCAATAGAAATGTCCCGATGATCCCCATACCCACAATTCCGGTCCCCTGGAACGCGCCGCCCAGTTTCTCTCCGAGATCCAGAGCTTCCGCAGTCGCGTCAATACCCAAATAGACCAGCAGGCCCACGGTAGCGGACATCAAGAACATCATGGCGGGCGGCCTGAGGCTCTTGAGCGCCGGCAGCCAAAACATCCCTAAAGCTACGGGAATGATTCCGACATAGATGCCGATCAGTGTGAAGCTCCAGAGTTGGCCTGGTGATGCGGTGGCGGTCGTGGTGGCCACCGGGATGGAGGTTTTGAACGGGATGGAATTACCGGAGAACAGCGTTATTTCGTAGGCTTCGGCTTCGACCCAGGGATAGTTGAGAAGGATGACCGCACTGCCCAGACGGGGAAAAGCCGAACCCGGTGAGATGGTATACGGCCAGGTGGCATCGTTAATGTTCACCTGGGCGATGTTGATTGGTTGGGGACTGGTATTTCGCAGACGAAGTTCGATTTGTCCGGGTCGCAGGATTGTCCGTTCAAACTGTACGGTCTCGATCGGCGCCGCAGGTGCGACATTTAATCCCGCGCCTTTGCTGAACACGAACAACGCAATCACGCCTGCCAGCAGCAAGACCGGAACGAGCAAGAGCACTAGCGTGCTCCGACTAGGCTTGTTGGACGGAAGCGGCGTGGCAGTGGTGGTCATAGCCTACGCCTCCACCTCAAACACACCGGTCCATCCCAGCTCCGCGAATTCAGTCTTGTGTGCGTGGAACATGTACCTACCCGGATGTTTGTAGCGGAATTCCAAGATGCCACGCTGGCCCTGCATCAAGGAAATCGTGTCGGTGAACTCGCTCGGCGTCAGACTGGTGCCGGTCGGATAGTAATGAAAGAAATTTGCGTGCAGGTGAAACGAATTTATGGGATCGAACTCCAGAACGTTCACCAAATAGATGCGCACCAGCTCGTTCACTTTGAGCTGGATCGGGTGTTTGTCGTGGTTGTAATGAAATGGAATACCGTTCACCACGTAGAAATCATTCTTCCCGTCAAAATCCACGTCGTATCCGCTCATCACCATGACAATTTCGCGGTCGGCTTTCGCCCGAGCCTCATGGGGGTCGATGATGAACGCGCCGTAAAGTCCTTTTGAAATGTGTTTGGCCAACGGAGTTGTGTGGCAGTGGTAGAGGTGAACCCCGAATGGTTCGGCATCGAACTCATAAGCGTACTTTTCGCCGGGCTGAACCACACCCGAACCTGCGTCGAACACTCCATCCATGTTGGCGGGATGAATTCCGTGGAAATGAATGCTGTGCTCATGATCGCCGGCGTTCAAGAACTTGATCCGTACTCGGTCTCCCTGCCGCACACGAATGGTTGGCCCGGGAATGCGCCCGTTGTAGGTCCAGGCGGCGTATTGCAATCCGGGGACAATCTCAATCACCTTGTTCTCTGCGATGATGCTGTATTCGCGAAGGGGCTGGCCGCTTGGCAGCTTGCTGACCTGGCCCATATCAAAATCGTTCAGCATCTCCGTTGGGTTGAAACCGTTCCGGACGTGATCTACCTCGCCGACCACCGTGGGCATGAGGTGAGGGGCGTGGCCGTGTGGCGAGTGGGACTCGTGCGAGTTTGCCGTACGTGCAGGGTCCACCCTAAGGCCTATGGCGGCTGCGCCGGCCAGACCGGCGCCACCTAGGCCGGCTTTCAGAAGATTTCGGCGGGAAATCGGCTGCTGTTTTCCTCGGGATGATTTCGCGGCCATGTGTTGGGCTCGCCGTGGACCTTTGATTGATTTAGCTTACTATGATAAACAAACAGAAGTCAATTTAGACTAACACTCTGGTTGAAGCGAGGTTTATCTCTTTCGGCTTGGCTGGGTTAGCTCGAGCGCGGTATCCTGGCCCGCGGGCTATTTCTGCGACAGAAGGAACCTTGCCAGCGTATTATTCGCAACACGGTGGATCACGATTCCCAAAGCTGACAGTGGTTGGAACTGCGACACAAACTCAGATCCATGATTACCATTTCCAAGGAAGATTATCTGAAAGCAATCGCGGAAGCGGAAGCCGAGGGCCGAACTGTAATCGGCGCCACGCTTTCGCATTGGCTCTCGGTGACCAGGGCAGCAGTGACGTTCGCACTCAAACGCCTTGGTAAAGATGGGCTTGTTTCTGTCGAGCGCAACGGGCAAATCCGGCTGACCTCGCAGGGACGCCAAATCGCGGAGCGGACCATCTTTCGACACCACCTGATCGAGCGTATGTTGTCCGAGGTTTTCGGCATGGCATGGTATGAGATCCACGAGGAAGCCGAGCGATTGGAACACGCCGTGTCTCCAGCGTTTGAGAAGAAGCTGGTTGCAAAACTGGGCCACCAAGATGTCTGCCCTCATGGAAACGGCTTGGTTCTACGTAGCGCAGCGGAGCGACGCAAGAGGGGAATGTGTCTGCTCGGGGAAGGGCAAGCGGGTTTGAAATACACGATCCGAAGCGTCTACGAGCGCGACCGTAAGCTCCTGGAGTTCCTCGACCAGGAAGGGATTCGTCCAGGAGTTCGAATTGGCATCGAAACCCGAAACTACGACGGAACGATTTCCTTGACTGTGGACAAACGCCAAATTCGTTTGGGCTCGGCGGCGGCCGAAAAGGTATGGATATCTAAATCATGATGGGGACATTGCTCTGCCTAGCACCCGCGAAGCAATGGTCTGGCGAACCAGACCACTTCCCATACCGCCACGCCAGATGAACCTTCTGCTCTTCAACCTATGCTCGGTGTCCGTACAAAACCACTCACTTCTCTGCGCGCCAGCGACGCGCGTCAGGTGGGAAGCCAAACCCTTGCTGCTATGATAGGCGCCGGGACGAGGATGGCCGCCGCATAATTATTGTGAACTTCCTAGCTGAGCTTTAAACTGAAAATCCTAACGAACTTATGAAAATGAACCCCAGTAACACCCTTAAGGTGTTTATCGCTATATCTGTGGTTGGAATTCTACTTCGTTTGCTAATCGCGATTTCTGCTGGAAATCAGCTGATTGGACATTTGAGCGGTGGGGGCGACGCACCCGCGTACGTACGCTTGGCAGACAGCCTTCTTGCGGGAAAAGGTTTCAGTTACGTTGGGCAGCCGTCGGCATTCCGCCCTCCCCTGTATCCTCTATTGCTGGCGGCGATGCATTTCGCGATCGGCCACAAATACCTTCTGGTAATGAGAATCATCCAGCTCTTCGCTGGAATCGGCACCGCCTGGCTGAGTGCTCTGGTCGCGAATGAGCTGTGGGGGCCCGCATCCAAGGCCAAATGCTTCGCGCTGGTTTTGATTTTCCCTACGCTTGTGTACTTCACTGGAGAAATCCTGACCGAAACCATGGCAAGTTTACTGACTGCCGCTTTTTTCTATTTTCTCGTCCGCTCAGGACACGACCGGATTGCGAGCTATCTGGGTATGGGCGTGGTCGCCGGAGTCGCAGCACTACTGAGATTTAATATGGTGTTCCTCCCGGTGGTCGCCGCATGGAGGATTGCGACGCTACCTAGAGTTGCTGGGCGCCTGCAACGGCTGTTGATCGTGACGCTTGTTCCGGCGCTGTTCATACTGCCCTGGATTGTTCGAAATCTCGTGGTGTTCCACGGAGAAGTTCTGTATTCGACTCACACCGGTATGGATCTTGTCGAAGGAATCATCGAGCCAGAAGGACGAGGAGATGCGAATCAACAACAGCAAATTATTCGAGAAGCCGGCTGGGTTATGCAGGGTCTCGAGCGGGAAGATTCAAGGAGACTCTTATATGGATCAGAGCCGTCCCTTAACCGGCAGGCACTCCAGGCTGGAATCAGGCTCTGGCGACAATCGTGGTCAAATAACGGCCGGGTCATCCTCAAAAAACTCGGCTATTTTTGGCTTAGCACTGATCAAGTAATCAGCATTGAGAATTTCTCGAACCGCGTTAGGCTCTTACGTATGTCGGGGGTCGTTTTTTACTGGTTTTCGTTGGCTATGGGAGCCATTGGACTACGTAAGCTGTTCCGCAGCGACCCTTCTTTGGCAGTGACGTTTGCGATCTATTTTTCAATCGCGACGTGCCTGCATTTGTTGTTTGCGATGAATACGCGTTTAAGGGTTCCGCTGATCGATCCATTGGTTTGCATCCTGATGTCGTTTCCGATTTTAAATGACCTAGGGCGACGGGAGAAAGAACCAAATATCCATCAGAGCACAGCGTCGACTTCTCCGTAAGCCCAGCTGGGAAAATCATTCCATCTGTAGCGTTTCACTCGCTACGTGAGAGCCCGGCCCATGATTCTGTCCACTGCGATCGAACATCGTCTTCGAATTGTTGGACTCGAGCCGCCGGTCTGTTGCGTAGCGTGGTTTGGCCTCTTTTCTACCCTCTTCGACGGTTGACTGGACTATTGAAAGGGCGCGATTGCAGAACCACCCACTCACCTCTAAAGTAATTTAGGACCGGGGCGTCGTCTTGCGAATCCCTGGTTGAGTAATTCACGGGAAAAACAGACATGAAAAGCGTCAGTTTATCAGCATGTTTATTTTTCGTTCTTTTCGCGCCTAAGTGGAAACTTGATTGCACACCCGCGGATGGTAGCAGCACACTTCAGAAGGCTACCGACGGTACTTTGGGCAGTTCAGGCAGTTCGAACTTGACGGCTGAAGGTAAGCCGCGCAGGCCGAATTCCTACATTGACGTAACGACGCTGGGTGTAAGGGCGGTCACTGCCGCCCAGACGACGACAGGGACCATTCACTCTGGTTCAAAATTGCTTTCGCTGAGTGCGGCCTGGGCGGGTACCAACGGTGATGGCATTGTCGTGCGCGGAGCGGGTGCGACGATCACGCTTAGCACCCCATCCGCGCCGATGGTCGTCGCAGGGAATACCAGTAGCCTCGTGGGCACAGGGCAGACGGTCCCCAATACCTTCGGCAAGGGCATCTACCAGTATCGAGTCGTGGCGCGCACCATTGGCGGCGGCTACACGGCTGCGAGCCCGGTGACATCAATCGCCAACGGCCCCGCTAGTCTCGGCGCAAACACCAACACCATCACCACGTGGACGCGTTCGAACAACGTCGTGACCATGCACACATCTGCTGCTCACAACCTGGTCACCGGGGCTCAAGTCGTAATCACCGGCGACACGAACATCGCCGGAACGTTCAACGTCACGGTCGTAAACAGCAGGCAGTTCAACGTTCAGGGCTCTCTAGATACACGCAACGGCGCATTGGCTTCGGGCACTTCCAGGGCAACCGCGACGTACTTTTTATGCAATCACATCACCTGGTCGCACGTTGCAGACGCTTGGGCGTACTACATTTACGGTCGCACGACGGAAGGAATGGCGCTCATCGGCATAAGCTTGCCGGACAACACCAATCCCAACATCGTGGCCGGACCTCTTTACAATATGTTCGACGACTTTGGAAGCACCATGACGCCGAATATCGCCTTGCCGGACGTGCCGGATTGGGTGCCGCTCACTCCGCCTGCCTCCGCAAAGAACGATGATCTTGTAACCACGATTGTCTCGGGTGCCGGAACGACGAAGCTTACCCTCGCCACTAGCGCGAGCAACTCAGTGGCCGCCGCGACTACCAAGTTCGACAATGCTCCGAATATCGTGGCCGCAGCCAGGATTGCCACGTCCAGTGCGACACAGGGAGTTTTGTACTTTCCGGCCGCGGCAGGCACGAGTTCCTATGTCACCAACTCCGTCGTTCAGTTCAATTTCTTTCCTTCGGTGCTGTCCATCATGCAAGCCGGACAGATTACTTTGGGAGACACACTCACTGGCAACAGTCCGCTTTCCTGGACAGGCTCTCCTAAGGTTCCACAGGGCAGTCCCGCATTCGGGCTAAACGCTTATGTCAATGTTAACGGCCCCGGTGCCTACCCTTTGATTTACGCTAAGTTTCAACCTGTTCATCTCTCTGATCTCAACTTTGCGGGTGCGCAAAACGGTCTCATCTTCCTACAGGACGGTAATGCCCATATCCCTTCCAGTTCCTTTGACCATCTCAATTTCTCCACGAATGGCGCTCACGACTACACCAGCCACCATGTGGTTTTCCGTAACAACATCTACGGTGATGGCGGATTCTTCTTCAGTTACATCTCAATGATTCCCAGCAACGCCAGCCCTACCAATTCCCCATTACTTCTGAACACCGAAGACTCCGGGCCCTACACCTTCGACCACATCATGCTCAATCGTCGCGGCCTCTATTTTGGCGCACAAGTACAAGCAACGGTTGACTGGATTTACGAACAGGCCGCGCAGGCTCCGAAGATTTTCGTTGATAGCGTCACTGGCCGCTCCGGATCCTCAATTGAAATCAGAAACTCAATCGAGGACACCACAACATCGGCAATCGTGGCCTACAAGGGTGCCACGGGCAGCATCAAAATCAGTCAGTCCAACGGTCTTGCGGGGCAGCCAATCATTACGGGAAACCTTAACGGGGTCACCGTGAAGATCGAATCCACAGGAAGCGCGGCCGACAATCCTGGGCAAAACATCGGAACCGAAATCGGGCCGCAGTCTGGGTATGCTATTGATGGAATCTTTTCGACCTCGGTTTCGCCAGGCTTTCCGAAAAAGACTCAAAACACCATCTTGGGGCTGGGAGCCACCTATCAAACTTTTGTCGACAACCTTCCGCAGGCCGCGCCTAGGTGTGCGGTCTCGGCCAGCGGCAAACTGGCGCTCGGCACATACACCTTCAAAGTCGCTCCGGTCTTCGCCACGCGCGGAGAAGGCGTCATGTCGCCGGCGTCAACCAGTTGCACCACAACGAGCGGCAATCAGACCATCACGATTTTGTGGACAACTGTAGCGGGCGCTACTGGCTATGATTTGTATTACGCGAAAAACGAATCAGCGAATTCCTTCTTCAGTTTCCAATGCTCAGCTCCTTTCGTGGTTGGAGGAGCGTCCACATCGTTCAATTGGACCAGTCAAGCCCCTTGCAATCAGAGCGCTCCGACCTTTTCGGGTTCCGGCCCGACGGCACTGACGCGGGGGGGAATAAGTGCCCCGCGACTACAACTTGCGAACGGATATACATCCGCGGTAATTCCTACCACTCTCACGGAAGACCGAACCATCCTTCTTCCCGACGCCACCGGGACGGTCCTGCTGGATACTACGTTTCGCAGTCTCTTCAGTACGCTCGTGCCCCCTACCAAGCTCTTTGTTCGTTTCGCAGCATGCAACAACGGCTCCGCCACTTTAGGGGGAGACACACTGGCCGCTTCCGCCGTGGCCTGTTTTGGCACCAACACAAAAATCGGTGTATGGCAGGCAGCTGACGGTGATGCGTTGACCTTCAGCGTTCCGCTCACAGCTGACTGGGCCGGGAGCATCGACGGTTTGCTATATTTCAATTCCCCAGACACGTCGGGCACGGCAATTTTTAACATCGCACTAGCTTGCGTAGATGGAAGCGGTGCTACGGCTGACGATCCGGCCTTTAACACTTCCTCGGCCTTCTCTACCGTTGTACTTGCGGCCCCAGCTCACGCCTCGTGGTCCACATCCGTCTCGAGTATCACGAAGTCTGGTACCGCAGCCTGTTCTGCCGGCAGTTGGCTCAACGGCAGGATCACGCGCGCGATGGACACTGCAAAGTCCCGCATCAACGTGAAGGGACTCGTCTTGACCTTGCGAAAAACAATGTGAGCCGGCTCTGCAGTGGCAACACGTGGGTGCTCCCCGCGCCGGACTGATCTTATGGCCGAGCTAGGTTAGACTGTTACGGATGTTTGCCATACACAGTCTCGGAGAGACGGTTCAAAAACGTGCCTGCAATCCTCCGGTCCCATGCAACGAATAAATCCCTAGCGACCATCGCGATCCTTGTTGTTGCTTTGATCGCAGCATACGTAGCCTCCCAATTAATTTTGGCTGATGATTGGAAGAGTTTTGTATTGGTTGTCATTGGGTTGGCCGTGGTGGTGTTTGCGATCAAGATTTTGAACAACTGGCGCCAGGGGCTCTACATTTTCTTTACCTGGCTCTTCTTTGAAGACTTTGCTCGCAAATATCTTGGCAACAACATGCTCGTCTATTTCGCCAAGGATTGTCTGGTCGTCCTGGTGTACATCTCCTTTTACATGGCTCGGCGCAACCAGAGAGAGACTGCGACTTTCCGGCCGCCTTTCATCATGCCCCTCCTGATTTTGGTTTGGTTCGCCACCGGTCAGGTTTTTAATCCCGGTTCGACCAGCGTGTTTTTTGGCTTTCTGGGCCTGAAACTATATTTCTTATACATCCCGTTGATGTATGTGGGCTATGCGTTGATTGACTCGGAGGCCGCCCTTCGGCGTTTTTTTCTTTTCAATTCGGCGCTCCTTCTCATCGTCGGCGGATTGGGAATCGCACAAGCTATTCTTGGCCCCACATTTTTAAACCCAGGTACTATTCAAGAGGACATCCGCGAACTTAGCACTCTGTACCGCGTCTCGCCGATCACGGGCCAGATGGCCTACCGGCCGACCTCGGTCTTCGTCAGCACCGGCCGCTTTCAGAATCTCATCATCGCCAGCTGGATCATTGTCATTGGTTTCGGTGGCTATCTTCTTTTGCGCAGCAAGAAGGGCCGTTCGCTCACTTATCTAACCGTAGGAGTCCTCACGGGTGCCGCATTGATGAGTACCTCGCGGGGCGTGATCATGTGGTGCGCAGGCAGCACGCTGGTCATTGTGGCGGCGTTTCTGTGGGGCGCGCCGTGGAAGCAAAAGGAAGTAACTAGGGTTTTTCGATCCATCCAGCGAGTCGCGTTGTTGGGCGGGTTGATGATTGTCGTTCTCGCCGTCATATTCCCCGAAGAGGTAGGCTCGCGCTTTGCCATCTATTCGGAAACACTAAGCCCTTATAGCACGGCAAGCGAGCTGGTCACGCGAACGCGGGACTATCCACTGCGAAATTTTCTGCAGGCATTCGACTCGCCTCGCTGGCTTTATGGTTACGGAACGGGTACTTCCTCTCTTGGAATTCAGTACGTCGCGCGCTTCTTGCATGCGCCTCTCACCGGCGTGGGCGTCGAAAACGGCTATGGACAATTGGTGATTGAGTTCGGAATTATCGGTTTGCTGCTGTGGATCGTGCTAGGCGCGTCCGTTTCGATTTCAGCATGGAAGGTCGTTAAACAGCTCCGGGGTTCCCCGTGGTTCCCCATTGGCTTCGTAGTCTTCTGGTTTTCTTTCTTACTTTTCTTTCCGATGGGGTACACCGGCCTTACTTTCTACCAGGATTTTCTTGTGAATGCTTATTTCTGGATTTTGATTGGAATTCTCTATCGCCTGCCTAGCCTCGCCCTCGCAACGCAGCGTTCTGCAGCGCAAAGGTCCGTCCTGGAGAGTCCGGGCTTGTCCGATCAGACGGCGGTCCAAACAACGGGCGACTGAACGTAAGCCTTCATTATTCGCCTGGGTTGACCAGCTAATTCCGCCGACAAACGCATCACCTGTGACTCAGCTGCTCAATTGCGCAGCGGGCACTTCAGGAGCCAGCTGGTTTTTAAGCTGGAGGATCGGACGCTCCAGAAGCTGATATGAGGCAATCGCGATCGTCATAGGTACCACGAAGGCAAGCGGTAATTCGCGGAACATGCCCCAAGACGGAGGATCGGTGGAGATAAACAGGTCCTGCCACAGATAGAGCGAATAGGAAATCGTGCCCATGTAACGTAGCCAGTGGTTGCGGCAGACTCTAGCCATGAAACTGCGAGAATCAAGCACCACATGGCTGAGCACGAGAGCGACGAGGATTTCAGAAATTGTAATGTGGAGTGCGTGTGAAATTGTTTCCCCGAGCGTGGCCCAGAGAAAAAGAGCAACCCAGAGCACCGGAGGCCAGTTGCCCTCGGCGAATTTTTTCAAGCGAGCGAATGTACTTGGAGACGAGCTTAGCCAAAGCGCGATCAGACATCCGATCAGAAGCGAGTCAAACCGGAAATATGGCCGCACATAGAAAATGCCACGATCGTATGAAAATAGCCGAAGGGCAATTGCCGCCCCGCGCCACACCATGAAGGCAATACAAACCCAAACCAGAATCGTCGAGGCTCGTTTTCGAGGCAATAAGAAGAATGTGATCGGCCATAGGATATAGAACTGCTCCTCAAGTGAGAGGGACCAGATATGACCCAGCGAGAGGCTTTGGCCGAAAATGTTTCTGAGATACAAAAGGCATTCCAGAAATTCAATCCTTCGGACGTCGGTAACCAGACCCAGCCTCATCAGGACAGCTACAATCGAAAGAAAAAGGAAAAATGCGGGCAGAAGCCTAAGTGCTCGGCGGGTGTAGAAGCGCTTGAAGCTGATCGAACCGCTGAGGCTACGCTCCCGGTAGAGAAGGCCGGTAATCAAGAATCCGCTCAAAACGAAGAATAGAAGAACACCGAGATGCGCGATCCGCTGCGCCAGGATTCTCGCGTAACTATTCGAACCGTGGAACTCCCAGTATCGGCCAATGACAACGAGTGTAATTGCCAGGCCGCGGAATCCATCGAGTTCCGGGATATATTGAAAATGGAAATGCCTGTTAGGCAGCGGTTCAATCGCTTCCGTCAGCTCATCATTTGGTGATTGTCGTATATCGATTGACCCCGAATCGCGCGCAGTGGGTTTGGTGGCGTTTCGACTGTGTAGCAGGTTGGAAGTTCTAGGGGTTCGCACGGTGCGAGTCATCGAAAAATATTTTCTCCGGCAAGTTCAATAGATTCCGAGTGGTTCTCCGAGCTCTCGGGCCCTTGGTCCGGGTATGCAATCGGACAATCAACCCGAAGTGTAAAAGTTATCCGCCGAACTAATACTTAAAGATAAAAATCGCCAGCAGGCGTAAGGCCGCCTCTCGGAGCTTTTTGGTCCTCAATGAATTTCGCTAGTCTGTCCGACACGAAGACGTAACGCAGTAAGGGCCAAACCACGAAAAAATCGCTATCATCCCGCAGACCTAGATCGATCCGGAACGGCGTGAAAGCCTGCGTGCTCTCCTAGGCTTGCCAGAGACTTCGAGAGTATAGCTTGAACTTGATGTTCACATCGAACATCACCCTTCGGTGAACTACGTGAGATCTGAGAACCCGAAAGAGAAAGCCAGACAGCGAATGGGCAGGTGCAAAGTCTTCGCGGATTCCCTCCTTTGAAATGCGGAGCAAAAAACTGCATAGGCGCCGTGGCAACTTGTGCCTCTTTAGGACTGTCAGGCGGCCATGCCGTTACCTGGACTCAGGAAATCCTCTTCGCATCATCAACACAACCTGGGCCGCCAATGGAACGCCCTCAAGAATCGACACCGTCGAGGACCGGAGTATTTATTACCTTTCTGAGCTATCCGATCATTCAACATGGTGCTTGATTTCCTCAGCTCGTCCGGACTGCAATGACTGGCGCGCCGCGTCGAGAATTTCGAGAACTTGGACATTCAGCTCAGCAGAGACAGGGTCTTTAACCGGTTTATCCTGTTTAATGCAGTCGACAAAGTAGGATATTGGATTGCTTGCTTCGGGTGAGAGCGGATCCAGCTTGAGCAACGTTCCGTCCACAGTGAAATGTTCATCCGACATGAACGGCCTCGCTCGTTCCAGCACCCGCGCGAAAAATGACGCCGCGAATCTCCTCGTTCAGCAATCTCTCCCGGTTCTTGCTGTACACCGCCTGATTCCACACCACCTCGCCCATCTCCATCCCCACGAATCACCGGAACAGCAGGTTGTACTGTAGCTGCTCGATCAGCATTCGCTCGCTGCGTACCGAATAGAAAATCTGCCACAGCAGGGACCGAAACAGCCGCTCCGGCGCTATCGATGGCCGCCCCACATCGGAATACAACTTCGCAAACTGCGGCGACATCTCTTTCAGAATCTCATCCACCATCTTGCAGATCGGCCGCAACGGATGATCGGCTGGTACTCGCTTCTCTGGAGAAACGTAACTGAACATTGCTTCTTGTTGGTTATCGTCTCCGCGCATTCGCTCGTCTCCTTGACCTTTACTTCAGACGAGTTCTTTCAATTAAAGTTGCAGAAGAGATGTTTTTTCGCCCAACCGGGTTCTCAGTGGGTCCCAGGAGCCAGGTCCAGACCTCCACAGTGGAAATAGATCGCGTTGATGAAGTTCTGTTTGTCGCGAAATCCTCGAGCGGTATATTTCACCCACTGAATTTTGGCGTCGATGGATTCGCTGGTGGCGTTGGTAATCGGATGGGTTAGGTAGGTAATGATGTTCTCGAATCGCCGTTTCAACAGGCCGGCAACTTTCTTCATTGTCTCTAACCGACCACGGGCCGCCCATTTATACCACCACTGAAAATGCTTGCGCTCGGTCCTATAATTGCAACCCTGGCAATTTGGAGCAAGCGAGGATGATGGCGGAGTCGCAGTCGCAAATGGCGGGTGGCACGGTGGAGAGCCGTGACGAAAGGCACCTGTTTCCGATGCTAGGCGCGACCACGATTGTACTCCTGATTGCCGCGTGCAAGCTGGTGGTGCATTTGTACGCCGGACACAGGTATGGGTACTTGGGTGACGAGTTGTACTTCCTGGCCTGCAGCCGTCATCTCGCTTGGGGCTATGTCGATCAGCCGCCGCTGATCGCGATGATTGCCTGGGTGGTGCGACATACGCTGGGTCAGTCGCTGCTCGCGATCCGATTTTTGCCGGCGCTCGCGGGGGCGGTGGAGGTTGTGCTAACCGCGCTGATTGCGCGCGAACTCGGTGGGAGGCGCTTCGCGCAGGTACTTGCGGCGATTACCACGCTCACTGCGCCCGGCATTCTCGGGTCGGACAGCATCTTCACGATGAATGCGTTCGAGCCACTGTTCTGGATGACCTGCGCGTATCTCGTGATTCGCATCATCAAAACCGGAAATGAGAGGCTGTGGATTTGGTTCGGCGTGGTCGCGGGCATCGGTCTCGAGAACAAGTACTCGATGATGATCTTCGGCGCTGGGATTGTCATCGGACTACTGCTCACGAACCAACGGAAGCTGCTCGCGAATCAGTGGTTATGGATTGGTGGGGTGGTCGCGTTTGTGATTTTTGCCCCGAATCTCTGGTGGAATGTTCGGCACCACTTTCCATTTCTCGAATTGCAGGCCAACATTCGACGCAGCGGGCGGAACGTGCCGTTGGGCTTCTTCAGTTTCTTCGGTCAGGAAATTGGGTCGATGAATCCGTTGACCGCGCCCTTGTGGCTAGCAGGCCTATGGTTTTTCCTGTTGGCGGAGCAAGGGAAGAGATTTCGCGCGCTGGGCTGGGCGTGGGTGTTTACGGCGGGCGTGATTGTTACGATGAGTCCGCGCGTGTATTACCTCTATCCCGCCTTTCCGCTGGTGTTCGCCGCCGGCAGCGTCATGTATGAAATGTGGCTCGAGGCGCGGCAGCGAAGGTGGCTGCGAGCGGCCTACCCGGCACTGCTGATTGCGGCGGGCGCGATTCTTGCGCCGTTTGCCACGCCGGTGCTGCCGGTCGAAACGTACATTCGCTACACGCGCGCGTTGCACCTCTCGCCGCCTGCAAGTGAAACGCACAAGCTGGGCCCCTTGCCGCAGATTTATGCATCCGAGTTTGGCTGGCCGGAAATGGTCGCGACGGTGGCGCGTGTTTACGACAGTTTGCCGCCGGATGTTCGAGCGAAGACGGCGATCTTTGCCCCGAACTATGGCGTAGCCGGCGCAATCGATCTCTTCGGGCCGAAATATGGATTGCCGTGGGCGATCAGCGGTCACCAAAGCTATTTCCTGTGGGGACCGCGCGATTACACCGGCGAAAGTATGATCTTCATGGATGATAGCCAAGAGCGCCTCGAGCAAATGTTTGTAAGCGTGCAGAAGGTCGCGAGCGTGTACCACCCATACTCGATGCCGTACGAGCATTTCGACGTGTTCTATTGCCGAGGGCTCAAGCAGCCGTTGAAGGAATTGTGGCCGCAGGTGAAGCACTGGGACTGAAGAGCCCCTCAGCGGGAAGGCATCTAAGCGTTAAATCCTGGGGGGTGCGGGGGCAAAGCCCCCGTTCGCTTCCCACTAAAAAACCGGAATTCCCGTTTTTTTCAACAAGCTTTTAGTTGCCATCGGTTTTCGGTAGAGAAGTGGATGTGGCGGCGCGCGCATTCGCGCAGGATTTCCAGATGACGGTCGTTCGCAGTGGTGGCCACGACCGCTTCTGGCCTCACATCATCCAACATCCTCACAAAATCATCGAAAAACCTTACTGAGGGGGGTACAAGACCCTTGGCTCGGCTGACTAAAACCGAATCGCTTTCGGCGATCGCGACTAGCTCGGCGCTCCCTTCTCCCGCAATGTCTTTGAGAATGCCCCATACGTGATCGTGATTCAGACCGACAATCGCGATCCGCACTTTGCTGCTCGCTGCAGCAGGCGATGTCTGGCCGCCTGCTGCGGTCGCGCCTACAACAACCAGGGCACAAACCAAGTAACACGATCTCCGCAGAAATGATGGCAGAATTCTGCAGCGTGTCGATGGGCGGTATGGAAGTCGCATGCGAAACGGCTCCCTCACTAGGGCTTGGAAGATAAAACTGGACGATATTCAGACCGGCCAGGGGAAGTCAAGACGCACCGATGTCATTTCTGCCATCCCGGACAATCCACTGACAAATCAGGTATTAGGAGCGAATCTTCCCGGGATTAGAGCGCTCACGGGCCTAAACTCCTGCGCGAAAATTGTCCCGATGCAGAAAAGAACGCGGCAAGTACGGCCAAAGACCTGACTGCTGCTGCGGTTCTGCTCACCGTGGTATCCTTGCAACACCGCGTATACGTCGGTGCGGCTGTGGCGAAATTGGCATACGCGGTGGGCTTAAAATCCACTGGGGTTTTCCCCGTTGTCGGTTCGAGTCCGACCAGCCGCACCATTTCCCTTACCCGCCAAGTACTTTTTCACACACACGGAGGCTTTGGGGGCTTCCTCTCCGTGCCGGCTCCCGGGTGCGCGACCGGTCCATTTGTTTGTGTGTGAGTGCGTCTAATTGAGGAACTCCTGGCAGTATCCTCGGGCACGTCCACGTCCCGGTACTCACAAAATTGATTTCGCTCTTGCCATCGCTATGTGTCGATCATATCGTTTTTCTTCACCGCGCCGGCTTCGCGCCGCCCGAAGTTCCCTTCAAACGTTTGGCCCAAAAAATGTTTGACCGTTTAATGAATCCACTTGGACGAAGGAAAAAGCGATGTTAAGAAAAACTGCAGGTCTGTTTCTAATGGTGGTGGCAGTAGTCGGTTTCCAGACACTTGTGTCAGGGACGGCATCTGCGCATGACGTGAGCGTCACGGCATCGGGGAGTTGCGTCGACAACGTTGCAACGATCAGCTTTACGGCGAACGAGACATTTTTTGCTTTTTCAAACCCTTCGGTTGGAATCTTTTTTAACGACATCAACGGCGTCGGCAATCCGGTTACCACTGGAGTGTTCAACAGTTCTAACGGGTTCACGCTCTCGGGGCAAGCGCCCGCTCCACCCTTCACCACTTCGGTTACTGTCACGGCTATTGCATTGGCACCTTGGACCGACAACTTCCCTGGAGGCCAATCCTCCACGGTGACTGTCGACATCTCCAGCCTTAAGTGTACTCCGCCGACAAGTGGCCGCTTCACAGGAGGCGGAAAGGACGTTCAGATAGGCGGTGTTACAGTCACTCAGGGCCTTACTCTTCACTGCGATTTGATACTTTCCAACAATTTTGAGATCAATTGGAAAGATGCTGCGGGTACCCACCAGTTTCATTTGCTAGAACATACCTTCGCCGAATGTACCGAGATCGTCGGGAACCAACCTCCGCCTGCTGCGCCACTGGACACCATGCGGGGCATAGGAACTGGCCGATTCGACGGCACCGATGGTTATACCGTTGATTTCACACTCTTTGACGGAGGTGAGCCGGGAACGAGCGACACGATAAGGATTAAAATCTTCGAGACAGCCAACCCTACAAACGTGGTCCTTGATCTCCCAACGACGTTCTTGAGCGGAGGGAATTTGCAGGCTCATTTCGACCAGCCTCACAAATAGCAGATGCTTGTTCACGGAAAGCGCTAAAGCCCGTATTCGCCAGGGGCGGTGCCGCAGGGACGCCTCGCACCGCCTTTCCCTGTGTTTGGTCCTGATGAGTTGCGCTACCGGCCATCTAGAGGCCGACGAGGAGGCTTGTCAGGAAAGACGGCCGAGTGGTCTTAGTGATCGTCGGAGCCAGTTGTTCTCCCCATTTCATCCCTTTGCGGGACCTTTGGTTTTTTCTTTTCAGCTCCTAGGCTGCCTGCGCTGCCTACAACCCAACCTGTGCCCTGAGCCTATTTCCGACCATGGGAATACTGTCTATATAACCCACGCTCGGAAAGTCCAATTGGACCGAATGGAAACAATGATGTTCAGTGGTCAGCTCGGCTCTGCGAAGTTCTTGTGTTGCCGCAGTGGGGTCGTCATTTTACTCTGGGCGCCTTCGCAAAGGCGGTAGTCGTGAGGTCAATGTCCCAGCCGAATTTTGGCGTTCCAAGCCCTTGCGACTTCATTTCGCAAAGATAAGATCCAATCCTCCTGCATGTGGCCACAGTTCCGGAGCGTAATCGGCAGACAACAAATCGTGATATTCTTTGCGAGAAATGACTTCAGTTCTACGCTCGATAACCTCCGTTAGTCTGGCCACATGGATGGCCATGTTGGCCTGCCTCGTCGGATGTGGTCAGATTCTTGCGAAGTCCGATGCGAATGCAGACTCTGGCGCGGAGCAAACGTCGGCGGAAATGGCTGCATGTCATCACTCTCATTCCTCGATTCCGTCGAAGCAGAAAAAGCAGGACAGTAGTTCCGTTTCCTGCTGCTTACCCGATGCGATTTCGCATAAAGCAATCCCTGCGACATTGGAAGTTTGCTCAACGACCGCGCCTGTTCCAAGCACAGGATTACAAGTTTCGGTTGCCACGTGTTCGCTGGCACAGAATCCGCAGCACGTTCGGTCGCATAGAGGTAGAGATACTCTTCTCGAAATCCACCTTTTGCGTATTTAGATCCAATCGGAACGGCCCTAAAACCCTGAACTACTCACGCCGATGAAAGTCGGCTCCGATTAACTCTGCAAACTCAAAGGAGAAAATCTATGGAACGCATCAGGGCCATGCTGCTGTTGGCAGTTATCGCACTCGGTTTGGCAGGAGCGACACGTGCGGCGAAGTCGTGTTGCGCATCTGCTGATTGTTGTGCGTCGTGCGACGGCTGCAAAAAGTAGGCTAGAGCACCAAGAGAAGGGGGGAGAGGCGCGTCCTTGCGCCTCTCCCGCTTCCAGACCATACAAACCAAAAGACAACTTCTGGTAAGCGATTGCCGGAAAAGTAAGATCAAGTTTTGGTTTCCGGATTTAATGAACACTCCACCTGCGGATGGTAATCTTCAACGTAGTCGTACCCAGGAATCTATCCGATGCCGGGAGCTCTCGGTGAGATCTTCCAAACACGAACCAACGGGAATGGCTACGTGCAACAGGAATGAAATGACATTCTGCTGAAGCGTGAGATTTAGCAGTATCGCGGAAGCCCGCGTTCGCGAGGAACCGTGTGGGCCGCGAAGATGGGCCAGCCTTCATTCGCGTTCGCGACCAGGAGGGTTGTTATCGCTCGCGTCATATTGTTGGCGTGACCGCCAAACGCTCTTTGGCGTCGCGCACGCGAGCGCAGCGGATTCGGCACAAGTAGCACGAGCAACGCTTTCGCCGCCTCCCTCGGCGGTGAGTTTGATGTGAAACTCTTTCACTCTTTGTCCTGGCGTCCCGCGCAGGTTGAATATCTTCTGACGCGCTTCCCGGAAAACACAAAGAACCGCGAAACGCAGAACAATCTCCGCGTCTCGACCGGCGTCGTTTTTCCTTCCTAAGATTCACGTCACGGATGAGCTGCTTGAAATTTCCGGCCGCAAATTTCCAGCAGCAATCCAAATTGACCTTCCATTGACCAGAAAATTACCTATACGGTCGCTGCCCCGCCAACCGAATCTGCAATGGGATCATCTCACCAGAAGCAAAAACACAAGTGAGTTGCGGATCGCCGCCTATTTGCCTCAGGCACCCAGCAGCCACACACCGCCGCAGAAATTCTGCGGTGCACAAATCCATCAGGAGGATGTAATGAAGAGTAAGTTCGTGGTGTCTCTGTATGCGTTTCTCGCGCTCTTGGCCGGAGTGGCCCAGGCCCAGGATCATTCCAAAGTGGATATCTTTGCCGGGTATTCCTATGATCGGTGGGATGGTGCAAAGAAGTTTAATCTCAACGGCGGCAGCGCTTCCGTTGCTTACAATGTGAATAACTGGCTGAGCGGCGTCGCCGATTTCGGCGGATATCATAACGGCAACGTTCTGAACTCTGGATTGGACTTCACACTGTCCACCTATCTTTTTGGTCCGCGGATTTCTTACCGCCGCTGGAACCGCTTCACGCCCTTTGGCGAGGTGCTCTTCGGCGCAGAACGCGTGAGCACAAGTACTGCCACGGCAAATAGATCGGACAACGGCTTTGCCATGACCGCAGGCGGCGGGTTTGACGTCAAACTGGCAAAGCATTTCTCCGTTCGTCCTGTCAAGGTTGATTACCTCTTGACGCGCTTCGCTGCAGCTGGCGCCGACCCGCAATCGCAAAAGAACTTGCGCGTTTCGACCGGCGTAGTCTTCAACTTTTGACTTTCGCCGTTTTGACCGTGGCACGGATGGTCCGCCAGAGCATTACAGGAAAATTGCTTCAGAAGTTTGGCAACTTTGGCAGGACCATCACGCTGGCCAAACCTAGGTCAATAAAAACGGCGAAATGGGAAAAGTTCCCCTGCGACGTCGACTTAACCGGTTGAGCCGGCATCACTAACCGGGTAGTTGGCGGGAAGTGCTATCATTCGCAGATCAGAAGAGCCAGTTACAGACAATGCAATCGATCATAAAAGTTGGGCAACAATTCAAGTTCACAGTACTGACGGACGATGCTCCGATTGAGCGGCAGGGAGTCGTGATTCGGGTGCTCTCGAACCGAGAAGAAGGGCTCGGTCTTGACGTTGATCAATATATGTCGTATTGGGTTGAGGCTCACGAGCTTCCAGAAACAGAGTCTTCAACTACTCTCGTCTTTGTTCGTAGCACGGACGGGAAGGTCTATCTCGATGGCAAAGTGACCGACATTACGTTACTGCCGTGATGCAGACTGATGATTTTCCAGTCTGGTCGCTCGAATTGGTCGCTCGCGGGGTGAAACCAACGATCAAGTCCTGACTATCGACTTACCGGGATTTATCGCCGTGGACGGGTTTCATTCAAGGGATTCACTCTGCGAATCGACTTTCTTCAAAACGTGATCGAGAGAACCTTGAAACACCAAAATCTTGGTCTCCATCGTTGCACGCCCACCGAGCGCGAGAGGAATTTGCGGGTCTACATGTTGGCACGTCAGTTCTGGGTTACTCCACACGTTTCCAGTTGTGCGTGTGAAACTGGCCACTACCCATTTGTGGTCACTCGAAACCGTTGCTATCAACGGTTTGTCGACAACGCGCGACTTGTTGTAGTACGTGATGCCATCATCTCTCTTCTCGACCTTTTGGGTTGGGATCGGCCACGTGTAAGACGCCAGATAGCGAGTGGGCAGCCATTGGTCGAGCGACATCGTCAACCGACTCGGCGTTTCAGACGCCAGGAGGTCAAATCCGTCCTTATGATGAACGTAGGTTCGCTCCAGGCGAACATCGTGGAAGATGGAGGTGAGCCTTGGATCGGTGGGAGCGTATATCATCTCGTAAGCTGATCGGGATCGATTCACGAAGTCGTAGCGAAAGCGCACTCCATCGTCTTCAAGTGTGGCAGTCGCCAGCATGTGGAGACCGCCCACGAAATCCTTTTCATATCGCAGCGACTGCCCAACTTGCCGCCACAGGGGTCGGTCTCCATGATTCCCCGGCCTAAACAAAAACAAATGTATTCCTTCCTTCTCCCCAACTTGCCGCACCGTGACGTGTTCAGGGAAAATCACTTCAATGGTCTTATCGCTGTCGCGGTGACCGGGTAGTATGACCCGCAGCGTAGGATCGGTGTTTTCATCCGCTACGACAAGCCGCACGCCGCTGGTGTTCTGCACGGCGGGGAGAACTTGCGCGTGCATAGCGAGTCCGACGAAGTAACTAGCCACCAAGCTAAACAGCTGACGTTTTCGCATTGTGTGTATCACGGTGCGCATGGTTTGCGAACCTTGAAGCGGGTTGGCACGCAGCTACCTGACGATTACTCGAGATCTCACGCGGGTGATGACGCGCATCAAAGCGATCTACCGAAGTTGGCCGTTCCCTGCGCCGGCCCACGGGTCTATGGCCTGGGCCATCGCGCGGGGAAATCGGAAAAGTCGCGACTTAGGACCTAGCCAGATCTGTTTGCATCGCTTCATGGTGGCCAGGTGCTTCTCCATAAATTCTCTCCCAAGTCGCTCATCGTAGTCCTTGCTTTCAGGAGTGCGTAGGTTTGCTTCCACCGCAGCCTGTGCATCAGAAAGACTCGTGGGCTTGTCATCGGCGAATACCTGCCAGCTGCCCATGAGCGACAAGACCAGGGCGGTCCTGCAGCTCGTGTTAGAGAGCTTCTTCATTGGCCTGGTCAATTGTAGCTAGGCGCGCCACTTACAGGTAAGAGATTAACAGAAGGAGTCGGGTGACAAGCGAAAACTGGTGAGTTAAAGCGCGCTTCAGATTTACGCAGCAATCGGACGGTCGGTACTACCACCAAGATGCCCGCAAGACTTACCAGGTAGGTGAGCGGTATACAAGGTCGGAGAAACCAAGCAGGCAACGATGCGTCTAAGATGGCATCTGGATCGGCAACCAGCGGGAGGTGAGTATGTCCGTTGTGCGGTATGCGTTGCTGGTCTTCGTCATGCTTAGCGCGGGCGGCCAGCAAGCGCCGGTGAAGCGAGAGCGCTTCCAAAACAGCGAAGTCCTCTACGATTGGGTAAGCAACGGCCGAGGCGAAAGGTTACGGACATTTATTACCCGTCCCAAAAACTCCGCCGGGAAAGTGCCTGTTATTTTCTTCGTTGGCTGGCTCAGCTGCGACAGCATGGAATATCCCGATGGGGAAACGGACGGCTTTGGGGCATTGATCCTACGGTTGATCGAGCAATCGGGGTACGCCACCGTTCGAATGGACAAGCCCGGCGTGGGCGAGAGCCAAGGGAACTGCGCGCAGGCCGATTTCAACAGCGAGCTGCAAGGATGGCGAGCGGCGTTCGGTTCGATGAGCAAGTACCAATTCATGGACCGTAACCAAGTGATTGTCCTGGGCATGAGCAATGGCGGAGGCTTTTCGCCGTTAGTGACCGGTGGCCGGCCCGTGCGCGGTTACATTGCCGCGAGTAGCTGGGGGCGAACTTGGTACGAGCACATGATCGAGCACGAGAGACGGCGGTTGACGGGCGCAGGCAAATCAGCTGCAGAAGTCAATGAAGGCGTGAAGGCCTTTACGCGTCTCTACGATCTGTATCTCAATCAAGGGATGACGCCTGGGCAGGCGATCGCGCAACATCCGGAATGGAAGGATTTGTGGTATGACGCACCGGATGGGCAGTATGGACGGCCCGCCGCTTTCTACCAGCAGCTCCAGGCGCTGAATCTCGGTCAAGTGTGGCAAAGCGTGAACGCCCCGGTGCTGGTCGTGTATGGGACGGCAGACACAGTCATGAGCCGCGCTGACAGCGATGCCATCGCCGAAACCGTCAATGGCGTCCACCCTGGGGCTGCTCGGAATTACGTTGTCGAACGCATGAATCACCTTTTTGAAATCGATAAGAAGTTCGATGATGCGCTGGTTCCCGAGCTATTGACTTGGATGAAGGAAACGCTAGCGGCAAGTTCGCGTTCTTCGGGAAGCTGACCGAGAAGGACTCGGTGGCCTTGACGGACTTTACGAGCAACGCCAGCAACGAGAGTCTGATAAGGCTCCATTTTTGTGATTATCTGACCACACGTCCAAGTGAACTTGGGTGCCGCTACTTTTCCACGCGCAGCGAAGAGTCTTCGGGAAGTAACCTTTTTCAGCCCGGACACTGTCTGCCTCGACGGGGGTGCGGAGCTCACACCGTCCTCGTACTCAGCATGATTGACAACGTCAGCTCGGCGCTGCGAAGTTCTTGTTGTTGCCGAAGTGGGGTCGTCATTTTACTCTGGGCGCCTTCGCAAAGACGGTAGTCGTGAGGTCAATGTCCCAGCCGAATTTTGGCGTTCCAAGTCCTTGCGACTTCATGTCGCAAAGATAAGATCCTTTGCTTTTGAGCCTTAGCTTTTTGCCGTCGAATTTGTACTCCTGGGCAAAGTTCCTCAGATCGTGCTCAATGATAGCGACTGTACAGCTATAGCCGGGAACCCGCACATTCACTTGTTGGATTTGTAAGTTTGGGTCTAGGGCAAGCCGAATTGACGCCCATCCTTGATTAAACGCCTGGGGATCGTCCATCGCCTTCCATTTTTTGTCCAAGAGCTCGGTATTGCCGCTTCGGGCTGCTGCGATATCCTGTCGCGTGAAAGAAAAGGAGTAGAAATTGATTTCCACCCAAGAATGCCCCATCGGGCCTTTGGGCGGCTCGATGGTTGCCACCGCACTGGACAAGGACGATGCAAGGTGAGCAGGCAAACAGCATTTGCCCTCTGCATCACTGTTGTCGAGGGAGAATTTGGCGTGTGTAGCAAAGGGACTCAGATCGGAGCCACGCGCGCATACGGCCAGGAGAAATATCAAGAGAATGTAGACCCGACAGTAGCGCATCAAGATTTCCCTTTCATGACAGTTTTTAGTCAATGCGAGTAGCGAGCAATTTCACTTTCAGAGCCTTTACTCGAGAATTTCATTTTAGAGTCCGATGAAGGAACTGCAGTACCAACGGCGAAGGGATGGACCCAAGCGGTTACCTGTTCGCATGAGCAAACGAGAATCTCACCATGTAGGCATTCAGCCACCAAGCGTCCTGGTAACGGGCTAAAGCTTAGACAGAGCCGACAGGGTTAGAGATGTCCCGGTTACCGCACGTACCGACGTTGGGCAATTTCGATTGTGCGCGGCGTCGCCTGGAAATTTCCAGGAATCCAAAGTATGCAACCGAGGAAATCAGCAGAAGCCGGAGATTGTCGGGCGTTCGTGGTTTTGCATATCGGGTGCAGGGTACCGTGGCCTGCGAAATCTTGGATCGATACCGAGATGAAAACGGTCAGGAGTGCGTGCGAGTCACGACTGCCAGACCCTGGTCCAGGGCGAGCAATGAAGGGTTGGCCGAGTTCACAGTTCCAGAGAGTCTCGTAACCTCAAATCCCAATAGACGGATTACCGTACAAGCCCGAATAAAAGAATTCTCAATGTCCGGCAATGCGATTGCACGTGCAAGTAGCGCCTCGTTCGCCTGACGCTGTATGATCCTGACCACCCATGATTTCCTGATCAGGTTATAAGCGCCGTTTTGTGGGAACTATTAATGAACGGCCTACTGGAGAAATGGCAGTGACGAGAGAAGAGGCTTGGGATCTTGCCAACCATTGGGTTGCGGCTTGGAACGCTCACGACCTCGATTTGATCATGACGCACTATGACGGCGCGATCGAACTGACTTCGCCGATTGCCGCCCGGCTCTTAGCGACTACTGATGGCAAGGTGTCCGGAAAGGCAAACTTGAGGGCTTACTTTCAGCGGGGGCTGGAAGCCTACCCAGAACTCCATTTTCGTCTCGAGGACGTGCTCTGGGGCGTAAACAGCGTCGTGTTCTACTACGCAAATCAAAAGGGGACACGCACCGCAGAGTTTATGGAGCTGTCAGCGATGGGAAAGGTCGTCCGGGTTGTGGCGAACTACAGCGCTTAGCAACTACGTTCACCATGCACAGCAGCGACAATCGCAACCCTGCTAAAAGCCGGGGGTTCGGATTCCTTCCGTGTTTTTAGCGAACGGAGTTCGCGGAAGGAACACCAGCCGCCCAAGAAATCGGAGGAAATAGAAACCCCACAATTGCAGTCCAAGGGCCGCGTTAACGACGCAATTTAAAAGGGCGCCCCTTTTGGAGTAGGGTTTGGGTGCTTGCCTCAATCCCTACAGAAAGGAACGCCCTCAATGGATAGCAAAAAGTATATCGGTATGGATGTACACAAGGAAAG